>Ga0228710_1010419_pt1 | contig 12433 bp, 7 predicted proteins | sample MedpolnodulmetaG_FD_177995 | JGI IMG/M metagenome (GOLD analysis project Ga0228710, IMG submission 177995) | Root nodule microbial communities from Medicago polymorpha collected in Santa Monica, California, United States - pink nodules | ecosystem: Host-associated > Plants > Roots > Nodule...
TATATATATATTGAAAATGAATCAACCAATTCTTGTTTCCTTTCTTTTATATATTTCTATTAGGCTAAAAAAATGAATCAACCAAAACAACGCTGCAAGACAGAGAACAAAATAATGATGCAATTAAACAACGAAATGACAAAAAAAAATCTGCTTAGAAACCAATTATTTAAATATAAGGAAAGGAAAAATGAGTCAGATAGGTGAATATGGACCTATAAATGACCCCAAACCACCATTTTCAATATGGATGCCAAAGAAGGTCATCCCAGTCCACCATTAATCCATCTAAAATGGAATAAGGCAGGACAACCAAGCGTATAGATTTGGAAATCTCAACTGCTTTGTTTTATAGTGATAGGGTTGGTGTGTTTTCCCATAAAAAATTTGTTAGAAAATATTAATTGAAAAGTTTGCAAAAAAATAAATAAAATATCCAGTTAGATCTGGTCGACTATCTAGTGGCGACAGGGCTCCAAATTACAACCGTCTAGCTAAAAACTTCATTTTAAACGATTCAATCTGATGGAGCCTAACCCTTTTTTCACATTCCTACGTTTTGGTGGATGAGGAATAAAGAACCAGTGTTGGAAGAAAGAAAGACTAGGTGTGTACGCGTACGCAAGATAGGAAGTAAAATATCAAATTTAAAATATAAGATATTGAGTGTGCATGTGTGCAACAAATCACTTTAACATTTATAAATTGTATAAAATAAAAAATATTGCATATTTTAAATATTGTATGTTTTTGTGTTGTCTAGACTGTTACCCTTGATACAACTCAAAACATGATTTTTCATGGAGCATACACGGGCATAGTTGGGTATGAACTATTAGTTCAAACACAACAATACAGGATATCAGCAATCTGGGTTGAAAGTGGATCATCATCAGAACTTAATAGCATAAAAGTCGGAGCCGGGGTTAGTTACTTTTCATTATGTTTATGCTGATTTTTTTTTATTTCATGACATTCCATTGTATTAGAGAGAGAGAGAGAGAGAGAGAGAGAGAGATGGAGGAAAATATTCATTACTTAAATGCTCTTTTTCAACAATGTATAAGTGGTTTCATATTTTTGTATGTAAGAAACTCCATTTTAATATTGTACGGAAAAACTCCTTATTTTAATATACTATTAACATCCATTTTTTGAAGTGCAAGAATCATCAAATTTATAAAATTTCTATGTATAAAATTTCATTTGAATGTTGTAAAGAAAAAATATTATAGACTGGGAGAAAGAGTGATAGAGAGAAAAATATTCATTCTTTAAATGCTCATTTTCACCGATGTATTGATGGTTTCATATTTTTGTGTGTATAATACTCCATTTTAATATTGTATCAAAAAATATTAGAGAGAGAGAGAGAGAGTGATATAGAAAAAATATTGATTTCTTAAATGCTCTTTTTCACCAATGTATTGATTATTTCATGGAAGATAAAAAACAAAATCCTTTTTTAAATATACTACTCATGTCAATTTATTTTTTGTGTACAAGGTTTTTCCAACCTTATATGGAGACAACCAACTACGAATAACTAGTCAATGGACGGTAAGAGTATGAATTTAATGTATTAAATAATATATAATATGATGGAAACAAACAAAAAAACATATTGTTTTTGTGCTCAAGTTAAACTTGATATAAACATGCAGGCAGATGGCTACAATCAAACTGGATGTTTCAATAGTAATTGTCCAGGTTTTGTGCAAGTCAATCATAACAAAGATTATGCTCTTGGATCTGTCATATCACCCCCTAATTCCATTGGAGCAACACAAAAATTATTTGCAATTTTTTTAATAAAACAGGTAAATTTTTTATTATGTCATATCACCCAATAATATATATATTTATAAACTATTACACAATTATATTGTATAATTACAAATAGGTAAAATTAAATATGGTAGCAAAAAAATTTGTTTAATAACATATTATTTAAGACATGGATTAATTAATTGCGTTAATAATTCTATTAAGAAATTTAAAAATAGTAATAATCAAATTAATTGAAAAGAATGATAATTAAATATATGACCTTAAATATTTATAACTCGTTATGAGTTAATGTTTTTTTTAATTAGTCTTAATATGTTTGGTTAATATCTTTTCTTGGTAACTTACTCAGTTCTCTCTTAATTTCTCAAATAATGGTAGGATCGACATTCAAGTCATTGGTGGTTATACGTTGAAAATGAAAAAATATTTATTGGATATTGGCCTAAAGACTTATTCACTCACTTAAGAGAAGGAGCATCTTTAATCAGATTTGGAGGTCAAACTTATTCACCACTCAATAAGGATAGTCCCCCAATGGGCAGTGGGAGATTTCCTAAAGAAAAATTTACAAACTCGAGTTTCATGGCAAGACTTAAGATTGTTGATTCACAACATAATGAAGTTGATGTAAAACCTGAAGATATGAAGCCATACAGAGATACTAGTACAAATTGTTATGACTTTGAGTACCATGGTGATGAAGGACCTCTGTATAGGCAAGCATTTCTTTATGGTGGACCAGGTGGACGAAATTGTGGTTTATGATTTGTACTAAAAACTCTTATTCAATAAAATTTGTGGAAAGTTTAAACTTTAGAATTGTATTTAACAAAAAAACATTTCACAAAATGCATAGATTCACATATATAATTTTACATTTTTTTATTACATAGAGGACCTAAGCCTGGAAAAGGAAAAGCCTACACAATAATAACATGATGGATAGAAACTCATATACAGTAGCTGCTGAAGGTGAGAAAAACCACAAGAAGGGGGGCTTGAATTGTGTTTTCAAAAACTTCTTTCTTAGGTTCTGAAAAACTGTTCCCAGATTCAGAGTCTGAAGTAGTTCAGAGTCTGACTGAGTTCAGAGTCTTCGTGCAGCGGATAATAGTAAGAGAACAGACAAAGAAAGAACGCAAGCAATTATACAGGTTCCTTCCACAAACCGGAAGTAGTCCTGTCCCCCTTGCACTTCCAAGGAGAGTTCCACAAAAATGTAATATCAGATTACAAGTTGCTCAATCACACAAGAAAGAGACTTCTCAATGCTCAAGGCAATTCCAAGAGACTTCTATGCTCAATCACACAAGAAAGAGACTTCTATGCTCAAGGACAACTCCAAGAGACTTCCTTTGCTCAATCACAACTGAAAGAGACTTCTATGATCAAGGACAACTCCAAGAGACTTCATTTGCTCAATCACAACTGAAAGAGACTTATCTTAACAATTACAAAGAATTGAATAAGGTTTTGAATACTTGATATACAATCAGAGGTATTCACAAAACAATACGAACAGAACAGACTCTGTTTTTCTAGACACTTGAGAATTCTAAGATATGAACTATTGTAAGAATTCTCTAAGTTGTTGATGTGTTTGCGACGTTTTGCACAGAGAGTGTTGGCCTTTTTGCTTGTTGTATTCTATATGTGTGTATATATTCTCCAAGTCTTTATTCCTATTTATAGAGGATTTGAGAGACGTTGAGAATTAGCCGTTACATCAACTTGTCTTGCTTGAAGCTTTGATTCTTCACCATTAATCTTTTGCCTGATTTGATAACTGTCTTATGAAGAACTAATTTCAAATTCATTCCATTTGAAACGGAACAAAGTCTGCAGCAATATTACTGTTATTCTTGTCTTGATGTGGAGACAAGTTGCAGAGATGTTGGTTGCAGAGGCGTGCGCAGAGTTAGTGGTCGTACACTTCGTACATTGTACTTTGTCAACTCTGGTGAAGTGGCTTCTGATGGGATGCTTCTGATAACCTTGCTTCTGATGACCTTGCTTCTGATGGCATGTCTTCAGGAGCGCTTTCTTCAGACTCATTTCTTCAAACGCATTTCTTCAGACGCATATCTTTCAGACGCATTTCTTTCGGACGCTTTAAGCTTCATTAAAATTCCTTTTGCTCTTTGACTTGTTCATTCAGAATCTTTATGAATAGTACTTTGATTATGATCTTGTACATGTTTAATATATCCAATTGATAATTTTTAATCCCTGAATATTATAAAATAAAGAATGAAGACTTATCTTAATCCTTCACAATTATTTTTACTAAAGTTAAGTGCTAGAGCATTTTTGCTGTTCCCCAATCAAAATGCGACACCCGTATTAAATTTCTACATCATTTGATTTGATATTAACCATATTTGATTTGATGAACAATAGCTTCAGACCACTGTTCTTTTAGTGCAAGAAAGTACGCATCAGAGATGGAGAATTCAAATTTGGCTACAAGCAATGTCAATGAACAAATTTGAAAAAAAACTTCATCGTCCTCCCACTTTTTTCTCTACTTCTTCCTCTCCCACATCAATATCGGTCTTTTTGTATGAAGTTTTAATAGATTGTTGGAATATCCATTCATAAACAATTTGTTTGAACAAATTTTTAATGAGTTTTTTGTTCGGTAAATACATGTTTTAATGTTTCTTGAAAATTTCAGAACTTATCAGAATCATTGTTGGCAATAGAACCATAAACGATGGATGCTACACCAACTACGACCTTTCATTCATCACTGTCGAATTTTCAAATCTAAGTGATGGAGGATGGTAAAACGTTTAAGAGAATGAAAGATGCAAAATCTTACCTTTGAATATGCAGAGATGGAAACGAAACAATTAGAGATTGATTTAACTATTAATTAATGCAATTAATTTGTTACTTAATAATTAATGATGATAGGTCAGAAGCAAATAAATAAAGAATAATGTGGGGTCACCTTTTGTACCTTGATGTCTTAATCTAATAAACTGAATTAATTGAATGTCTATCTTGCAAAATAAGACTTATATTTATAATCTACACATTCTAAGCTTTCCAAAAGGTGTTTATTTACTCAAATCCTACATCGTTTCATATTTTAATTAAATTGACAAATTTGAGGTCTGACTATTGAAAAACTAGGATTTTTGGGACTGTTTGTGTAACATTGCATGCACATAAGTTGTTTGAAGGATTCACTGTCATAGTATTATGTTATAATGATAATATATGAGAACTTAAACCTAAGCCCCTAAGCTAATGATGAGTAAATGAAAGTATGTTGATTTAAGCTAGATGATTATGTTGAGTATGAGGCTATTGAATTAGGTATATAAGAAGTTGATATGAGAAATGGTATAGATTTACTTTGAATTTTTATTACTTCTTTCACTAACTTTGTCACATATAATCTTACTATTTCATCATATGATTCTTCAAAGCTTTGTCCAGTACATAGTAGGATGATCAATGTTATCAATCTAATGGATTGTAAAACGATGGTTTTCAATTTTCAAATTCCCCTTCATTTGTTTTCAATTCCAAATTTATGGGATGAACAATGTTACCAAATTTATTCTGTTTCTGCTGTTCCTTTTTTTGTCTTCTTCAAGGTAAAGTAACTGCAATTTGCAAACTCTTTTTTATATGAGAATTTTATAGTATTGTTGCTGGCCTCGCATGATAAAAACCAAAACTACTCAGATTCGATGATTCCTCTCATTGTGTTGCTCTCAACTAATTTAAATTGAACACTCTTCAACAGGTTTAGCTTGCCTTTGATTGATAGTTTTTTGGATATGTACTCTGGATTGATGATATAGAGTAGATGAAGTTGGTTGGAATTAAATATGGTAACACCGTTCCTTTAAAATCTAAGAATTGGATTTTAGCTCATTCCACTTTATTTTACTCTATTCTCATAATCAATGGTCTGAAAATAAATTTGTTTCAAGTCTGTCCTTTAATGTGGAGAATAGATTTTTGATATATGAATCAAAGCTGTTAAAACATCTGTGATTTGTTGAAACTCATTGTGTGCTTTTCTTTGCTCTCTCTCAATATTTTCTACTCTCTTTTATCTTCCAAATATATTCAACCAATTTTCTTATTTGCAATAAATAATTAAGAATAATATCGGCAGATTTATAGTTAATGTCATTCAACATTTGAAAGTGGTAGAAGTTTATTATAAATTATTAAAACACTAGAGTTTGATGAAGCGGATAAAACATTTAATTTATCAAAGTTTAGAAGTAAAGATATCTCACGTGTATCATGAGACAAATTGGTGTGCAATATACTATTGAAAACATGGGATGCGTTAATAGAATTAGATTGTTTTTAAGGGTGTTGTTGATGATTTTAGAGGAGTTTCATTTCTTGGATTAATTGTTTGTTGTTCTTTTCTTCTGTTTGGGCTAAGATCCTTTGGTTACTAGAAGAAGAAGAAATGGATTCCCCACATCCTTAAATCGATTTAACATACTCCTACAATGCATGAAATAATTATGATGTGAAATAGTTTTTCTTTTCTTTTCAAAAAAACAAAAAATTGTGTATAAAGCTTGGGAACATTGTATAGCTATAATAATATAAACAATTGTGTAGCTCAAAATAAAATAATCAACCAAATTTAAAATTAGAGCTTTAATAAAGTAAGTGTCATGCTAATATGTCTCTTTAAAATGTGTTTGATTTCCCAAAAAGTAGATAATTGGATTGGACCAAAAAAATTGTACCCTTTTGATTTAGAAATTGGTTATGAAACTGTAAAGGTGGAGGAACACAAAAAAAAAAAAAAAAATTTGAAGTGTGTTTACCGTTTTAAACTTTTTCATTTAATCATTTTATAAATGATATTTTTATTTAAATCATTCTTAACTGGTTTTCTAAACATATATGGTTCATTACGAAAACATTTAACTTTATTGAAAAGCATACTATTAGAGTTAAACCACAAAGAACTTTGTGCATCTATATAAAAGGCTAAAGTGCACTTTTCCCCCTTAACTTTCAAAAACTTGCAATTTTGGCCCCTTAAGTATAAAAACTACAATTTTGATCCCCTGTGATTTAGCTCATTTGCATCTTCCTTTTGGTCAATTTTAACCAAGTCAATGCTGATTGGACATGCCACGCGTGTAATTACCTATTTTAAAAATTTAAAAAAGCCACGTGTATAAATGTCAAATTAAAAAAATAAATAAAAAAGAACAAGCCCACTAAATCATTTTTAAGCACAAACAAAGTTCATGTCAACAAATATTAATATTACAACAACAATCATCTTCAACTAAAAAAAAAGAACATTACAAATTCGGATATTATTAACTCCAAAATGACTCATCATCTTCTTCCTTCACCAAAGAGGAGCATCACTCATGAACTCAGAAACCAAACACCCCATAAATCTGGAAATCCTCAAGAACCAAGAAACCAAGCAAAATGGGATTACATGCCATGGTTACTGTTCAATCAATAATTCAATGGGATTTTGCAATTTTTCAAGCTCTAACAATCTAGTTCCCCAAGGAGAATTGTCAGTCCTTCTAAAATCCCATGAAATTTTCCCCAAAACACAAGCATGATCCTTATCTAAATTCCTTTTCCATGGATACTTCAAACTAACCCTCATAAACCCATTTGTGTGATTAAAAATAAAAACTTTGAAACAAATATAGACCCGTAAGAGTAAAAACTTTGAAAGCTTGAAATCGATGAGTGGTAGAGAGAGAAGGAAGGCTTACTCTGAAGTTAGGAACATAAGGAGTAGAGAATACCCCAAGATGCATTTGCCATTTACAAATCAAATCAAAGTGGTATGGTACAATAAAATAGGTAATTGCACACGTGACATGTCCAATCAGCATTGACTTGGTTAAAATTGACCAAAAGAACCAAAGATGCAAAGGGGCTAAATCATATGGGACTAAAATTGTAGTTTTTATACTTAAGGGACCAAAATTACAAGTTTTTGAAAGTTAGGGGAGGAAAAGTGCACTTTAGCCTATATAAAATAGAGAGAAATGGAGAGGAAACCACATGGTATGCTTTCTCTTTTACTAATATGTTGAACAAGATAAGGCATGCTCCAATTAGTATTATGATAATTGTAAAACAAAATTTTACAATGCTTTGGTAAATCTTCTAAAAAGATGTTTTGCTAAATCTTCTAATAGGACATGTCTTCCAATTAGTATTATGTGTAATATGAAAAATGCAGTTACGAAATTTGCATTTGCCCTAAACTTAATCATCCGTGTGCAATATTTCTTTCCTGCATATTTTCCCCTTAATTTACTCATTTGTCGTGTATAACAAAGTACTTCGAATTTTGACTACCTGGACATACAACCTTAGATTCCCTCATGTATTGAAACTTTATATGCTTGGCCAGAGTTCAAAACCTTACTAATATTAAAGGATTTGCGGAACCTATTTTGTATATTTTGAATGAAATTGGTATACTGTTAAGACAACAGACCAAGGCTCTAGATACCAATTGAAGGTGAGAAAAACACAAGAAAAGGGGTTGAATTGTGTTTGTTTTTTCTTCGTTTTCTCCTAAACTGAAGTCACTGTTCAGAATCTGATAGAGTTCAGCTTCTGAAGCGATGTTCAGAATCTAAATGCAGCGGATAAAAACAGAGAGAAAGAGAGAAGAAAGACACAGTAATTATACAGGTTCCTTCCACAAATCGGAAGTAGTCATGTCCCTCTTGCACTTCCAAGAAGATTTCACTAAAATCAATATCTGATTACAACTGCTCACTGCTCAAAATAGCAAGAGACTTCAAAATACTCAAGCACAACTGCAAGAGATTTCCTATGCTCAAGAAGAAAATCAAGAGACTTTCTATGCTCAAGCACAACTGCAAGAGACTTATATTCAAACAGAATTACAAAGAAAATTGTTTGAGGTTGAACACTTGATATACAATCAGTGGTGTTCACAATACAAATCAGATAATACTCTTAAGACTCTAGAATTTCTAAGATATGGAAGTTGTTAAGAAATTCTAAGTGAACTTTGATGTGGCAAAATTTTTAACAGAGGTTTGGCACTTGTAAAATTGTTGTTAGAGTCTTGCAATTCTTCAAGTCTTCACTCCTTTATATCGAGGTGTGAAAGAGACGTTGTTGATTGCCAGCACATCAAAAAGAGTCGTTTAAAGCTTGATCAAATCACCAATGATTTGTTGCTTGATTTGGTTATTGTCCTATGAAAGAACAATTTCAAATCCATTCCAAGTATAGAGGAATACTAGCGTAGTCACAACTGTTGTTCTTGTACTATTGCAGACACAAAACAGAGTAGTGGAGAAGGTGGTTGTACAATTGTACTATTGTCCTTTTCCAACGTTCTTCAAGGATAAGCATCCAATGACTTCAAATTCTTTTGAATTAGCCATTATTTTAAGCTTCTATTCCTTCTGCAATGATATGCATGATTAAAACAACTCTTGACAAACATTAAAGCTTCCAGTTTTTCAGCTTCTGATGATCTTCAGCTTCTGATGACGTCAGCTTCTGATGATCTTCAGAACCTCTTTTCTTCAAATGCTTCCTTGCAACTTTAAGCTTCCTTTTTGTAGATTTAATTGCTCTCATTTGTTCTTCCAGAACCTATGCTTCATTTAAAGTCATTCAAATTTTTGTCTATGGTCTTGCACACTTGAACAAATATTAGCATATCCAATTGACATTTTTTAATACCTTGTTATCATCAAAACTCAAAAGTGATCTTGTTAAACACATTTTGTTCCAACACCAGGCGCATGTGCCTGCCAGGTTTAGGTGTCTGGCGGCCCCTAGCATGCGCCTGGGCGATTTTGTGCAGCTTCTGGGCGTCAAGCGCCCCTTCCGATATGCATGGGCACTTCAATGCAAGTTCTGGTGCTGAATTGCTTGTTTTCTTCGCTTTTTAAGGTGTTTTCTTCAATGTAAGATATCTTGCAACTTGGGAACATAATTCCTCCATCTGTAAAGTCTTATGAGGCCTCTTGAATCTTCATTCTTCTTCTTTCCAAGGATCACATAAATCTTCGGATGTCTTACTTTGCCCAATTTGCTTGATTTCTTCGTGAATTTCATCAAGAACACTCTAAAATTGCTATGTTTTAGGAATAATAGAATTACAGACTCAAATATAGAAAACAATACAAATGTCCCGAAATCATAGGCAATTGATCAAATACTCATCTATTTTGCTGGTAAAACCTACTACAAAAGACTGAAAACATGTTAAGAATAATGTAAGATAACATGTCATCATTGCTCTCTAAAAGTATCCAGACACGTCTTACAACAAACAAGTCACACCTTATCAATAGAAAATAGTGGAATCATAAGGCGATATCGAAGGATAATATGATCCTTCACTAGTGACATATGCTGACATAACCCATTAATCAGGATAGCTAAAAGAAAATCATGAGCATGTGTTTTTAAACACTTTTGGTGTAGAATGTGTCAAAGTGAATACTTATGCTTCTAGAAAAGTCATCATCTATCAATGCATTTAATTGTTTTAAATGTATTAAGTTATTTTTCTCTTTTTCATTTGTCCTTCAAAACCTAGATTGTTTCTCTCCGATTAATTCCCAGGACTTTAACACAGTCAACACCTATCAAAGAATTTAATTGTTTTTAATGCATTAAATTGTTTTTTTGTCTGTTTTATTTATTGGTCAAAAAGAATTTGTCTTAGAGGAGTCAACTTAATAGTAAAATATTAACTTTATAACCTAAAGCGATATGGTTAAAACCCAATATGAGATATTCCCATCGTAACAAATTATAAGTAAAACTAGGTATATCTTTTTGTAACAAAATATAAGCAAAAGTAGACTATTTAATGATTTTTTTAACGAAGTATACTATTTAATGATGTTATGCCCAAAATGCTCATTTTTTATTTTCAAACAAGTTTCTATACAATTAATTAATATTTATCCTATTAATAATTGAGCGGCGTTGGAATTAAAGGATGGGTAACCAATGTACGTAAGTGTAGGAAAATCAAGAAGATGTGCATTTTTTTTACATCTTTACATATACTTTAATCTTTGAAGGTGAGCAAAACACAAGCATGAGTTGAATTGTACTGATTTTTTTCATTCTTTTAAAAAGTTTGGTAAGCCATTAAATGCCTCTGTCCCTAAGACTTTTCCACACTTCAATAGTTATATCATAAACCAAATGCATTGTCATTACTTATCATTTTTAATGTTTTCTTTCCCCAATTTCAAAAAAATATATGAACCTAGATGGTTATCACTTTTTAATTCTCGGGGTTTTCCGACAATTGACTTTTATCAATGCATTTATTTGTCTTAAATGCCTTAAATTATTTTTCCCATTTTATTTATCATTCAAAATGATACTCCCTCCGTTTCAAAATACATGTCGAAGTCAACCACTTCACATATGCCAATGCACAATTTTGACCTTTAATATCTTTAATTATCTAAAGTAAAAAATTATAAAAATTTAATATTTTGAAAAATTTGTCGAGACAAATCAAACAACATCTTACATGTTAATATTTGTATTTATCATTAGTTAAAAAGTATAGTCAAAGTAAGTCAAGTGAATAGTGCACATTGTAAAATTGGACATGTATTTTGAAACGGATGGAGTGTTGTGTAAGATGTATCAACCCACCGACAAGAGTTTGACTTAATAACCTCAAAAACATAGTTCAAATTCAATCTGAGTTGCCACGTGTACAACAAAAATTGAGAAGTAGGTCTTATCCTTTAAAGCAACTTCTTTCACTTTGTAGTGTGTCTATATACACACACACATACGCATACATGTATGTAAACGTATTACATGTCCTTGAAAGTAACATCTTAAATTTTATGGCTCTAATTCTCTTTCTAATTCTTAGCTTGTGCATAACATGTTGCAGAGTTGATGCAAGAAGCAAAACTCTATCAGATGAGCAAAAACAGTCTACACTATCGAAGACTATCATGGTATTATCTTTGATTTATTGTCCTTTCTTAATTTGATTTATACATGATTTAGTTAATTGTAATTATGTTTGTAAATCCAGCATCCAGTGGACAATAATTTTGATTGTGTTGATATCTACAAGCAACCTGCTCTACAACATCCGTTATTAAAAAATCACAAAATTCAGGTATAATAATTGGACAATTTAGAAGATTAATTATATTACTTTAGTGCACTGTAGAAACTAATTAGTATTTGATGAAGTAGTAGAGAATGATATATAACCAAATAATTTATTATTCAAGATTTCTAACCTTAAATTTTAATCCAAGATTAATTTATTTGTTTATAAAGACTTTTAACTTCAATTATAATTCATTCTTCATTAAACCTTATTTTATTCCTTATTCATTGCAACATGTGTAGCTTTTCCCAACGTTCACAAAGAATGTCGTGCGAAGTAGATCATCTTATGGCAAAACAATGGATGATTGTCCATCGGGAAAAGTGCCTATCTACAACAGGACAAGAAGTCATCAAATTATTACTAATTCGTCTTCAAAATTACAAATTGATGATTTTCGACAGTATTCCCAAAGTTCCCAAAGATATCATGTAAGTGAGTATTTTTAATCAATACATTTTACATGAAATGATATAACATTATGTAAGTGTTTAT
>Ga0228710_1010421_pt1 | contig 12431 bp, 12 predicted proteins | sample MedpolnodulmetaG_FD_177995 | JGI IMG/M metagenome (GOLD analysis project Ga0228710, IMG submission 177995) | Root nodule microbial communities from Medicago polymorpha collected in Santa Monica, California, United States - pink nodules | ecosystem: Host-associated > Plants > Roots > Nodule...
GTTAGAAGCAAAGATGCAGCAAGAATGTTTGAAGTTAGGGTTTGGGTATTAAGCAAAAACTTGAAGGCAGAGGCAAGAATCAAAGATTGAGGTAAGAATTGCAAGTTGCTTGAGCAAGTTGTGTGATTTTGGCTGTCACCTGTTTTATGGGTCGTGCATTTTACTGTGTAACTTGGAATTGATTGATTATTGGATTTTTAGATTCCTCATTCAATTCCATACAGTTTGGACACAAACTTTGTAGGATTCGGATTTGAAACGAGTTCGGAAAACGTCTTCAAAGTTTGGTAAATTCTGCTGGAATTTTAGTTACGGGCTTTGGGACAGGGCTTCACTAAAACGGTAATAATTCCTTCTCTGTAACTTGGAATCAAGTGAAATTTGTCGCTATGGTTAGCTGACGAAATTACGGACGTTTTGGTACCAGTTTCACTGATTTTGGTCTAGTATTGAAGTTTTTAGATGATTTTGAAGTTTGTGGGCTGATGTAGGTGTTGTGCTGAACCAAGAATTCAAGAAGGTTGATGGCTGAGGCAAGAGTTGATGCTTGTGCTGTTTTCAAAGTGTCCAGGATCACATAAGTGAATTCTTTAGTTAGTTCCCACCCTTGGGTGTATGTTAAATTATGTGAGAAAGACAATTTGTTCATGACTATGTTAGGTTTTAGTTGCCCTTTGTTGTTAATCCTTGGATTCATGTAAATTGTTGTCATGCACTGGTTTTAAACTGTTTTTCAGGTACCCTAGATGTATTGTGGATGTTAGAACTTGATTATTGAGGTTTTTATACTAAAAATACGATTTCTGCACTTCTGGACTGATGAATGCTCGCTTAAGCGAACTGGCAAGCGAACTGTTCGCTTAGAGGGTCGCTTAAGCGACCAGCACTCTTACAGCACCCTTTGAAAATTGTTCTTGTGATCCAGAATGCCGACCGAGGCCGTTCTTTGCACACTTATGTAACTTAAACAAACCCTCGATATCAAGAAACTAATGTGCATCATACGTCGAGGTATTATATATAAAAGCATGAGTAACATTAGCATTCCTCCAAGGATGAGTGGCACATGAGAGTACGATAATGTTCATGTTTATGTTCGGGTAGGAAACAAGTCTAAAGAATGGGAGAACTATAGAGCCTCGATGTAGATCGTCGAGAATTAGTATAAGCTTCTATGTATGATTAAGATTAAACAAGCAAGTATTCTACCGCTAATCGGGTAGGTTACGGACCCGTGGTAGATAATCAAGTAAGTATAAGTTATAAGACCTTTACGCATGATCAAGACTATAAGTAAGATGTAGGTGTCGTGTCTTTCCGTTATCCACGCCAGGGGGATACGAGAGGTTCTCGCCAGGGGAACGTGATAAGCTCCATAAGGGGGGCCCGCACGTCACTGAGGGATTAGGTAGAACTCACTGAGACATTATGTAGAACTCACTGAGACATTATGTCTCATCCCAATCCTTATTTGTTGCAGATCAGCAGGTTGTTTTAGCAAGCTTGTAGACGGATGGATATTTCAGCAAGAGCTCGTTTGTACCCGCTGCAGGACGTCATGGACTTTAAGGATGTATTTTTTTATACTTTGGACGTGTAGTATTGTATTGTTGATTGTATGAACGTGTGTTGTTGTATAAAATATTCATTCGAAGTTTTTATGTTGTAAATTTTAATGTATCCAGTACTAAAGATAATGCACATGCTAAACTTTCTAGATACGTTTAGTATGGGTATTACAAAATATGTATTCAAATTTTGATTATATTAAAATAGACATGCAATACTATTTTTTTCCGAAGTATGTTTGATTATTATTTTTTTATAGATCATTAGAAATAAAAAAAAATATTGAGGGAGTAAGGTGTAGATTTTAACATAAGAGGGGAGAGAATGCTATTCAAGCTTCTCTTAGGGGAGAGGAGTGAAAAGTTTTCTAATATGTTTTGAATAAGAGGGAGGGAGTATATATTTTAACATAAAAATGGAGGGAAGTGTAATTCCAACATTTTTAAAGAAAGAGGAGTGTAATTTACTCTAAATGATATTATTTAATATTTTAACCCCTTACCGGCTCTAATGATATTATTTAAAAAAAAAGGTTTGAAGTTTCCTCGGTAGTTAACTGCAGCCGGTTCCATAATTCGGCAGTTAACTGCCGAGGGACATTTGAGTAATTTACATGTGTTTTTCAACCCAAACAAATGTGTATACAACAATTTTCTTTTTATATACCTTCCAATCCTTGGCGTGGTAGATGGAAGCCTGGTTGTTCGTCTACTTCCCTAATAGTAGCACCAGATGGAGGTGAGGCTTTTCTTTGAGCCTTGATATTAACCACCAGATTTATTTTGATGGTGAGGGACTTGAGTAGTATGTATGTCCTAGAAGAAGGTTTATTGTTTCTATTTACACCCAAAAGTTTCAGAAATGATAAATGGACACATTTTCTTAAACACAATATAGACATCACCGTATAATTATATGGTATTTACTTTTTTTTTTTCTTTCCCTCTCCATCTTCCCCTCCCCTCTTCTGCTACCCAAACTGGAAGAAAGCTACCAAAGGCAAACTGCCAAAACAGCCTAAATCAAACAAACCACCAAATTTTGTTGTCATCACAGCAACAACAGCCTAAAAACAGGCCTGAAACATGACAGCTACAAAACACTCAGCCACACAAGACACCGAGGCACCAAATTGGATTCTAACGCCATTGGTAATATAAACACGGCTGAATCTTCAAAAAGCGTGATCAGATCTTCGGCGACGTGAGGGAGAAGAGGATGTCGTTGGCGATGTGAGATCTAGATCTGAGAGAGACGGTGGTCGGTGCTGGACGGGGCCGTGGACGACCGTGGCGGAGAGGATGATGGTGAAAAGAGAGAAAAGGTACACGAAGAGATGAAGAAGATGGAGGACGGTGGTTGAGAACGACGACGGAGGAGGACGGTGATTGTGAGAACGCGTCGGACGATGGCAGGAAAGATGGTGTGGTTGTGAGAGGATGGTGGGAGAATGAGTTCTCTTCACACGCAGAGGAGGGATGAAGAACATAGGTGTGGTGTATTTACAACAATTTCCCTGTTTTAATGTTAAAAAGTCCAAATTACCCCTGATGTCTATATTGTGTCTAAAAATGTGTGTTTTGTTATCATTTCTGCAAAAGTTTACTTTAGTTGTGAATGACCTACGTAGTAGGTATGACGTCTTAGACGAAACCTTATTGTCTCTATTGTACACCCAAAATATTCAATAAATAAAATTTGAAAACATGAAATCAACAGCAGAATTATGTTTCTACACTTTGAAATTTCTGTGTTTTCTATGAAGGTAATTGGATGTTTGGTGTTTAGGCATTGAAAATTTATTTGCTTGTATGAGACTGTTGAGAGAAAAATGAATCTTTCAATTGACTTTGTTCATTTGTTGACATGATAATTGGACACTTGTTAGATCTTGTCTCCAAATGTAAGGCATTTAATTCATTTTTAATGCCACTTAGTACATTATTATGGATATCATTTTTAATGCAACATAACTTCATGTTTGTGCTCTACTTGTATAATGGTTATTATCACTAGAGATATGATCACTGGACACAAAAATTGAAACACAATACATACACCGTATTTTATACAGTATTTTTTGAAGTTTTTTTCTTTCTCTCTCTTCTCTCCCTCACCCACTGCTTCTTGTCTCTTTCATCTCCAACCCACCAACCAACCACTGCTCCTCCCTCTCTCCGACCATCAACCACTGGCAACCACTACCATCAGTATTCTTCTCAATTCATGCAACCACCACCATCCCTATCCTTCTCCGATCAACTCTGGTCTCTCACACTACCACCATCATCCATTTTTTTCTCTGTCGCTGTGTCAATACACTTGTCGTTGTTAAATCTGCCTCGTAGCTCTCTGTCGCTGTCGTTGCCTCGTAGCTCTCTGTCGCCGTCGTTAAACACTCCGTCGCCGAGAACCGAACGCAAATCAGATAAGATAAACGGAATCAAAGAAAGGCAGGTCAATAGAAAAACATGAATGAAAGAAAGATTGCAGGAGGTAGTGATACATAGATCGGCGACGAGGGGAGTGGAGGTTGCAACGGTGACAGAAGGAAGAAGATGGGAAGAGATGAGGTGGGTGCTGCGTAGAGGGAGGAGGAAACAAAGAAAAGAGAAGAGCGAGTTTACATAATTGCCCTTCATGTTCAGCTGAAAATTCGTTTTTGTCCTTACACTTGAATGGAAATTACAAAATTGCCCATGGTGTTGTATTTGTGTCCAAATTTTTGTGTGTTTGTTTATCATTTCTGTTATTACTATTACCATTTTATCACCAGCTTCATGACATTTAGAACGAGTTCATTCATTCCGTCTAAATGTTTGCATGTTATCAAGAGTCAAGACTTAATCCTTGCCAAAGTGAGACTTCACCTTGATTGGCTTGGTTGTTGTTTTAGCTAAAGCAATTGGAGATTAGTTTGACACTAAATGAATCATTTGGAGTACCTGTTTAGGATTGGTGTAGCGAATCAATCCATCAGTTAGGTGGTATCATTCACCTAAATAGAGGTAAATTATCATCAAAATACTTATAATATCTTGTTGGATGTAGTTTTTTTTGTTGCTCCGTTATGCATTTGAATGTGTCATTGTTGTTTAAAATCTTGAATCATCCTGTCATTATTACAAAAGCAGTTTGTTTTGTCGTTTATATAAAATAATTTAAATTGATTTTATACATTTTTTTGCAAATCTTATACTTCTAATCTTCAAGATCTTAGCATTTGCATCCAATCATTTCTTCATTATCTTGGATGAATCCTGGATATTTCATAATCCATATGCTCTAGTTGTACTAATATTTGTGTATATTGACAATGCTACAACTCATTGGAATGAACTCAAAGGTCGACCCTTCAACAAAGGCAATTTTGCATGTCCAACCTTCAAGAAGCCAACTCAACAAATCAAGGAGAAAAATATGTTTTCTTCAAGAGACTTGGACCAAGTGAAGTGTATTAAGGATGATGAGGGTAGAATTTTGATTCAGGAAAGAGATATTAAGGATAGATGGAAGAAGTATTTCCACAACTTTTTTAATGAAGGATATGAGATCTTACCAGACTTTAACAGGTTAGACATCGGAGAGGAGGGCCAAAACTATAACTATTATCGTCAGATTCAAAAGCAGAAGGTTAGAGCAGCGTTGAAAAGGATGAGTAGTGACATGGTAGTTGGGCCAGACAACATACCTATCAAAGTGTAGAAGAGTCTTGGCGATAGAGGAATTGTGTGGCTCACAAAACTTTTTAACGAGATTATGAGGACAAAGAAAATGTCGGATGAGTGGAGAAGAAACACTTTAATTCCAATCTATAAGAACAAGGGGAATATGCAAAATTGCGCGAATTATAGCGATCTACTTAATTCGACGCGTGATGGAGCGATATCGGAAGGATAAAAAAGACTTACACTTAGTTTTCATTGATTTGGAGAAGGCGTATGATAGAGTTCCTAGAGAGATTATGTGGAAAACCCTAGAGAAGAAAGGGGTTAGGATTGCCTATATTAGAGCTATCAAAGATATGTATGAGGGAGCTTCGACTAGTGTGAGGACGCAGGATAGGGCCACCAAAGATTTTCCCATAACAATAGGATTGCACAAAAGGTCAACCCTTAAGTCCTTATCTTTTTATTTTACCTTTGGATGTACTGAAGGAACACATCCAAGATTTAGCACCGAGATGTATACTTTTTGCAGATGATGTAGTCTTGCTTGGTGAGTCGAGGGAGGAATTGAACGGGAGGCTAGAGACCTGGAGGCAAGCCTTAGAAGCGTATGGTTTCCGCTTGAGTAGAAGCAAGACGGAGCATATGGAATGTAACTTCAGCAAAAGGCGAATTAGGTTTACCTTGAAGATGAAAGTTGGAGATCATATCATACCCCAAGTTACATGGTTTAAATATCTTGGGTCCATAGTACAAAATGACGGAGAAATAGAAGCAGATGTAAGTCATCGTATTCAAGCTGGGTGGTTGAAATGGAGAAGAGCCTCATGTGTTTTGTGCGATAAGAAAGTACAACTTAAGTTGAAAAGAAAGTTTTATCGGACAGCAGTCAGATCGTCAATGTTGTTTGGTACAGAGTGTTGGGCGCCTAAGAGTCAACACGAGAATCAAGTAAGTGTAGCAGAGTTGAGGATGTTGCGCTGGATGATTGGTAAGACTAGACATGATATGATTAGGAATGACATCATTAGAGAGAGAGAGAGAGAGAGAGAGAGAGAGTGTGTGTGTGTGTGTGTGGGTAGCACATATAGTAGAAAAGCTGGTAGAAAATAGGCTTAGATGGTTTGAGTATGTAAAGAGAAAACTCATAGATGTCGTCGTAAGAAGAGTAGATCAAATGAAAGAGAGTCAAGTTAAAGGAGGTCGAGGAAAACCTAGGAAAACTATTAGAGAAACCATTAAAAAGGATTTAGAGGTTAATGAGTTGAATCCAAATTTAATTTATGACACAACACTATGGCGTAATTTGATCCATATAGCTGATCCCACTTAGTGGGATAAGACTTGATTGTTGTTGTATGTTTTCTTCAAGAAACCAACTTGATTTATATGATTAATTATTCATGGAGCATTAGTATTAAAAGTGATTTTTATGAAAAGAGAAGAATGAAAAAGACAAAGAAACAATATAAGCGACATTATCCTCAATTACATCAAAGTGAAGTTGGTGAGAAAACAATGAAGTAGGGGAAGTGTCTAAGACCATCCAACTCAAGGGGCCTTGATGCCCCATCTTAGTAAGGAATCACAACCATTAACTTTATGATAAAAGTGGGAAATATAAAGGTTCCAATCAGGAGCACATGGAGCAAATGGAGTATCTATGAGATAATTGCTTCATACCAAAGATAGAAGTAAAAGCTTGAATCTGGCAACCTGAAAGTCGGCCTCAAAGAAGTGGGAGAGAACGGTTGCAGTGGAGGTTCCACTAATACAACTGAAATCATTTTATGAAAACACCATCTGGATTGTAAATGAGACCTCCAAAGCATGGGAGAACCTAGGACCTGGATTCCCTGTTGTAACTGCTTCACGCAGTTTCACGCAGTGGTCAATCTTAGTCATAAAACATTAATCCAACGGTTCAGATTTGTTCTGCTAGTTTTCACACAGTTTAATCTCAGCCACTTATCTTTGATCGGACGGCTCACACGTCTTACAGCATCCTGTTGTTACAGCAGGAAATCTGCTTCCAGAGAACCTACGTGGAAGTGTATGCGTGCTTGAGCCCTCACTTTGTTTTGACACTTTTTTTTCTTTCGATACAATATATATACATAGAAAGTTTAAGATATTGTTTTCAATTTTGTTGAATAGCATTATAAATAGGAAATTGCTATGTATCGCGACAGTGATTGTCCCGAGATAACATGTACTCAATATTTCCTCTAAATTATGCCCTACCACCCCATTGATTTGTGGCCAAGAAGAAATTTGATTGGACAATTGATTGTCGCTAGCCATTCGGGACAATATCTCTCTAGAGAAATAGCATTGCTCTTATAAATATGTTGGTTGATCGGTCATGAATATTATCAAGAATTGGATGAAAAATCATTAATGGTTAAATGACCGTTTAGTTACTTACATAAAAAATTATTAATGTTTTCAAAATATAGAAAATCGCATAGAATAACTATGATGTTAATTTATACGTTCAAAAATGGAATGTTATATAACTGTGTGTGTAGAGTCTCCATGACCCAAAATTTATAGATTTGTTCTTATTCAGATGTTATCGATCAAATTACGAAAACCATCAATATTAAACTTCAAAGAGGGGACATGAGAAAGAGCCTAGGTACTACTGTCTCATTGCGTCTTTGTAAAAAAAAAAACTCATTGCGAGAGTTTCCAATGTAAGAAAGAGTATTCTAAACCATACCTTTGGGAGATAATAAGGTTGACGAAGCTAGTAACAAAATCTTACAAATAAGAGTATTTTTGTTAATGATCTCAACTTAAAGGTTCTTAACAGGTCTCATCGAGACACGTCACTTTGAAACAACTCATTTAAATTTTACGTGGTGAACTCTACTAGAACCAAAAACATGTCCCTCAAAAGTAATAACTTTTTTCTTGTAACAAAATGAAAAAGTCATTTGCTTCCTAGTTTTTCCCCAGCAATTGTTACTTCAGAGAGGACCTAAAATACCACTGGCGGACTCCATTCATGAGAATGTGAAATATTGAGTTCGTCCCTTGAAAAACTCATGAAAAATCCCTCACTTGAGGTGCTCTAAGGGCCATCATATAACACTATAAAATTACCTTCGCGGCATTTAATAAAAGGTTTCATCTAAGGTACACCAGTAAAATAGTCTTACACTATATAAAGTTTATTTTCCAAAAATCTCTTCATATTTCATTTTAATTTAATATTTCTTTTTATTAATCTAATAATAAAAATGAATGCATGTTTTTCTTGTGCAACATAGAATGACCTCAATAATGCATGCATGTGTTTTGTTTTTATATTTGGATATTTTCTTGTTAAAGCATCACATGGCATCTCATCTCATCACATGGAACATTTATCTTATTAATTAAAGTGGAACACGCCATAACACTATAAATTAGCATAAAGACGACACCAACATATCAGTCTTGTCGCTTTTTGTTGACAATGAATAATGAAATGATAAAAAGTAATTAAGTGAAGGGTAAAATTGGAAAAAAATATTACAACAAAACAATTCTTTTTATTAGAAGATCAAAATAAGATTTTTTATAGTGTCTGAGGTTGTTTCTAGTTTCTATTGTCATGGATTGTTTCTCCAACTGTCATTGATTGATCTTATATTAATAGGATTTGACTAATTTTTTAATTTATAATAGAAATAATATTATAAAAAATAATAAAGTAGATTAAATGAATGGGTAAATTGTCCTCGTAAGTTTACCTCAGTTGGTAGGGACAATGCATAATATATGCAGGGTCGGGGTTCAAACCACAGCCCAAAAAAAAAATGAATAGGTATATTGGAAAGAAAAAATTCAGTCTAAATGGATGCATCCCCTTCACATATTTTTGTAGATATATATTATGATTGAGTTACACGCATATATAGGTTGCTAATTTATATATGAAGGTGTTCCCTCAAAAAAATTTGTTACAAGTGTACACCTTAATTTTGTAAGTTGCATTTTTTCATTAAAAAATTGAAAAAATGTTTCTTAATTTCCGCAAAAATATCCTGTAAAAAAATTCCTTAAAAATAACTTTTTTTTTTGTTGTCAAGTTGTTTAGTGGATAGAAATTCATGAGGTATTCAGAGTTTGAGTTAAACTCACAGAATCTAAAAACATCTATCGTGAAAGCTGGTTCATTTTTTTAAATTAAAGTCAATGTGTGCCACTAACTTATTATTTTTCTTGATGATAAGGCTAACGAAACTTTTCATCTTTTTTTTTTACCCAGAAAGTTTCATCTTAAAAAAAAAAAACCATTAAACTTTTTTTCAGTCGGGTGAAGCAATTTTTTTTTGTAAAGCCCCAGAAGCGTTCACCTAGCAAACACTATTTTAAAATTGGGTAAAAAAATTCATGTCCCAAAAATAAATAGTTGAAACAATAATGTGAGACCACAACCCCAAAAAAAATTGTGAGACCACAAAACATTAGAAAGTTAGTTGCTCTCAAATAGAAAACGACAATTAAATTTGATTTTTTTTGGTTACATGAGAAAAATAAGCCAAAAAAAATGAAAGCTAAAAACAAAGACTAAGCATGAGAGTAACTTTCATGGCATCCGCAAGAAGGACTAATTGGACTAACTGAAGCTCAATCGGAGGATTGTTGAGAATCACCAAGTTACTAGAAGCTCTAGCACCAAGTTTAGCGAGAACGTGTGCACTCATATTACCTTCTCGAAAAGTATGCTAAAGTCGCACGGTCCAATCTTTGGCCAAGAATTGATGAATTATCGAAATCTCGTTCTCATAATGGTAATATCCAACATCCGTCGTTTGAACCAAGTGAATGGTTTGAAAGGAATCTGAATAACATATAATGTCTCGAAACCCTGCTTTCCAACAAAGATGAATGTCGTGAAACAAAGTCATGATCTCTACATGAAGAATGTTAGAGTAATCGATGCTACCATGATAACCCTTGATGAAATTTGTCATTATGATCCCTTATTAACCCTCCAAATCCAGCTGCACACGAGTTTGTTAAGGCACTTCCATCCACATTCAATATGATAGACCCAATATGCCCTTTGGGCCAAACAACATCTTGAGGCGCCTTTGGGGGACGTGACTGAGTAGGGAAACCATAAGCACAGAGGACATCCATATGAAGAGAATGAACTTTGGTTAAAAAGACCATTGAGAGAAGTGTTGCAGTCCTAAAAAAAACATTCCTCGCACACCAGATAACACACATAACGATGGGGATGATTATGCCAAGCTTGTCAATAGCTTCATGAGACCATTGAAGAAGAGAAGTATCTCCCATGGGTAGAACAAGGTTAGAGCCCACTATGAGATGCCAAACAACTTTAGCGCGATTACGACAATTAAATTTTGTTTACAACAGTGGGTATAATTCCCCTAAAAAAATAAATTGGGTGTGAATTAGTGAGGTGGATGCAGATTAACAAACATTCTCTGATCAAATTTGCAAAACTAACCGTTAATTTATTAGTTTTAAATAATAAACATCAATGGTTTTTTGGGTCCAAGTGAAAATATGCACATTTGCTAATTGAAGATTCATATTTTTAGGTTAATGTATATCAACAATTCATAGGTGTCTATATATACACACACTCATATCTATTTCTTCTAATCTCTTTTATACTCACATTGATTACTTGTATTTACGATGATGTCACAAATGCGTATATCTATTTTAAATCTACTCATTTACCCTTCCTCCAATCTTTTCTATTTCTCTTCTCTCGGCTATCATTCAACTTCAAGAACATTAATTATTTTGTATTTATGATGACACCATAGGTACATGGATCTATTCTAAATCTATTCATATTTCTTTCGTCCAATCTAGTCTATTTCTCTTCCCTCAATCGTCATTCAACTTCGAGAACATTGATTACTTGTATATATGTTGGTGCCACAAATACATAGATTTATTCTAAATCGATCTACCCATATCTCTTTCTGCCAATCTATTTCATTTCTCTTCCCCGACCGTCTTCAACTTTGAGAACACTGATTACTTGTATTTAACGTGACACAAGGAATACGTAGATCTATTCTTAATCTACTTGTATCTCTTTCCTCCAATCTATTATATTTCTCTTCCTCAACAGTCTTTCAACTTCAAGAACTTGTATTTATAGTGACACTACAAATATGTAGATATGCTTGCTAACAAGGGTCATCATAGTCCCTAGTTTGCCTTCTTAGTTTTTTTTTCTTTCATGGTGTTAGAGGTGTTTGTACATATGAGCTCGTTCATTGATTGCATCACGTATAAGGAAAAAGTCAATAAAAAAACTTGAGCCCACATGCTTTTCTATTTTACCGACAACCATAAAGAATTAGGTTGGACCATCTAGTAGGTTTTATTGGAGAAATTCTCCCCCCAGCCCATGCCTCTCGTCCACCTAAAAATCCAAAAATAACCCTTGATTTCCAAATTTTAGAATCCAAAATATGTAAAGGGATGAAAAAAAATGTATTGTATTTTGTTACGAGAGGAATTCAAAAGATGGAAAGGTGTATAAATGACTCTTTCTTACATTAAAAAATTCGAAGGTGTAAAAAATATTCTTTTTTACAAGAGTGATTCTAAGGCGTAAAAACTCGAAGGTGTAAAACATGTATTTTGTTGCAAGAGAGGTTTGAAACATGTAAAGATATTCACATTAAAAAATTAAAAGGTGTAAAAATGACTCTTTTTATTTTGTTTTGTTTGGATTCTAGAATTCAAATGTGTAAAATTCTTGAAAAAGTAGTTAGCCACAATTAATCGATGCTATATTGACCATGGCTAATTTTTACCTTTCTAAAGGATGGAATTTTATTTTATTTTTTATGAAGTTTCACTGTCACAAGAAGAGTTCGAACCATGTAAAAGGGCGTTTGGATTCTAAAATCACGATGTGTAAAATGATTTTTTTTGGTGTTTAGATTCTAGAATTCAAATGTGCAAAATCGTGAAATAGCAGTTAGCCATGGTTTAAGTGTGGTTAAATTGATCGTGACTATTTTTTTTCTTTTATAAATGGCAGCAAAATGCGCTACAAATTTTTCGGGGATGTAAGAGAGGCGTGAGGGTGGAAAAAGAATTTCACATTATATTGAACCATAATTGATCAGGTTTGTCCCATTAATATTTTGGATTACAAGATATGTATCCTACTCTGTCAAAAAAAAAAAAAAA
>Ga0228710_1010422_pt1 | contig 12430 bp, 11 predicted proteins | sample MedpolnodulmetaG_FD_177995 | JGI IMG/M metagenome (GOLD analysis project Ga0228710, IMG submission 177995) | Root nodule microbial communities from Medicago polymorpha collected in Santa Monica, California, United States - pink nodules | ecosystem: Host-associated > Plants > Roots > Nodule...
TGGTCCGACTGCGCGGCGAAAACCGTCTGCCCGGAGGCGCTGACCGTCAGGGCGGCATATCCCTTCACGTCATAGCGGCCCAGTTCCTTGCCGTCGGCGAAATCGATCGCCCGCACGACCGGCTGCGTGTGATCGGCGACGAACAGGCGCCAGGCCTCCTCCGTCTCATGGTCGTCTGCGCGCGCGCCGACGGCGGTGAACACAAGGGTTGCCGCTACCGCGGCCATCAGGTGGGCCCGGGTAAGAGACAATGTCATCGGGGTTCCTTTCTTGACTTGCAAACATTCGAGACCTTGCCGGCGCCGTCCCGGCGGTCTGCGTGCCGGCCGGCCATTCCCAATCCGGCAAGTGTGAAGACGTTCGGGAAACTCGCTATGTTATTACGTTACGGATACCAAACGTAATAACATTACCGATCCTACCACTGTCAATACCCGGTAGCGAAAGATCACCGACCCACAGCCCGAGCTCTTCGGACCGCCGGTGCCGCATGATGGAGTTGGCGGATGTTCTGCACCTTTGTTCCCGTGCTTTCACAAGGAAGAACTCAGAGCAATCTTGCGCATCGCTACCGTTCGGGACTCAGCTCGATCGACCTGGCCTTCTCGATCTAAGCACGCTTGTCGTCATCGGCGCTCTTCAGATAGCTCACCACAGCATCGGCAATCATGGTGCGATGCCGTGCGATCGTCCCGGACTCCGACAGGTCGCGGCGGAAGATCGTGCCGAAGGTGTAGCGGTTCGAGACGCGAAAGAAGCAGAAAGCGCTGATCAGCATGTGCACGTCGATCGGGTCGGCTTTGCGCCGGAAGGTGCCGCCATCAAGGCCGCGCTCGACGATCTTCTCGATCATCTGGATCACCGACACGTTCAGCTCGCGGATCGCGTCGGAACGCAGCATATGCGCGGCGTGATGGATGTTTTCGATGCTGACCAGGCGGACGAAGTCCGGATTGGCCTCGTCATGGTCGAATGTGGTCGCAATCAGCGTGCGAAGCGCTTCTTCAGGCGCAAGGTTGGCGAGTTCCAGATCGGCCTCGAGCGTGCGAATCTTGCGATAGGAACGCTCCAGGACAGCGAGATAGAGCGCTTCCTTGCTGCCGAAATAATAATAGATCATCCGCTTCGAGGTGCGGGTACGCTCCGCTATCTGGTCGACACGCGCGCCTGCCAGACCATGGTTGGAGAATTCCTCCGTCGCGACCTCGAGGATGTCATCCTTAGTGCGCTGCGGATCGTTCTCCTGCCGTTTGCCTGCCGCTCCGCCATTTCGCTGCGCTGCTCTCCCCCAAGCCGTTCGCCGATCCATTGTCCAAAACGAGGCGGCGGTCGAAGTACTGCCCCTCCCCGGCCGATAGATCAACGCATATCACCTTGCCTCGGCCTTTCAACCTCGCGGGAAGGATTTTCCGAACTAGTCAGTACCTTTTGGACTGAGATATGCCGAACGCCGCGGAGGAGCGGAGTGGACGGCTCCGGCGACCGCCTGGCTGGGGAGGAGAGGCCTGCGACAGGCCTGCGCGTTGCGCTTCGCTCGCTTGTTGCTTGGGAGGAGCGGATGACGGCGCCGTCAACACGGTGGTCCTCGATGGCGGGCGGCGGTCCGGCCACAACACGGACTGGTGGGGCTTTGCCGAAGGCTTCCGGCGCGGGCTGCCGGATGCCGACCTTTCCTCTGCCGTGCAACTTGGCGCAGGCGGGGCGGGCGTCGCCACGGCCTATGCGGCGCTCTCGTTTGGTTTGCAGCGTTTAATCGGTTTTGACCGCGAGGGCGGACGGGCGCAGGCGCTCGCCCGCCTGCTCTCGCCGCTCTTTCCGAACGGCCAGGTGGCGGCCGGCACCGATCTTGCAGCGGAAATGAAAAGAACTGCCGGCCACATCCATACAACGCCGACCGGCATGGTGAAATATCCCGGATTGCCGCTCGACGCCGAGCTGCTTTCACCAGAGCATTGCCGATATCGTTTATTTCCGCTGGAGACGATGCTCCTCAAGGAGGCCAGACAGCGCGGCTGCCGAAAGGCTCGACGGCGGCGGCATGGCAGTGTTTCAGGCAGTCGCCGCCTTTCGGCTGTTTGCCGGTCTCGAACCGGATGCGGCACGGATGCTCGAGCATTTCAGGGCGATGGCCGGCTGATCACCGACAATGGGAGTTTGATTAAGCGAGCCCAGGGAGCATCGTCGAACCGGGTGACAGAAACATTCTCGCCAACGGTTCGGCGCAGTGCGCTCACGCAGGTTTCACTTGCCTTCTTGCCGCGGAGGCCTTCGAATGGCTCGATCAACGAGCACGAGGGGCAACGGGCGGTTGTAATGGGGCTTTCCTTCTGGTTATCGGCGGCGGCGTTCGCCATCAAGTTCAGCATAGACGAGCACTTCCTGGGCCTCCTTCGTAAGGGAGATCAGAAAGCCATGAGCGAGCTGATCGCGCGTCACCACGGTGCCTTGGTCAGATTGGCCGAGAGCGTCGTCAAGAACCGCGCCGTGGCAGAGGAAGTCGCCCAGGAGACCTGGCTGGCCGTCATGGCGAATCTCGCATCCTTCGAGGGAAGGTCGACGCTTTCGACCTGGATCATTTCCATCCTGCTGAACAAGGCGAAGAACCACGCGAAGCGCGAGAGCCGCTATGCCGCTTTCGGAGACGGAGACGATCCGGAGCGGGATCTCGGGCAGACGATGCGCAACCGGTTCGATGGAAGCGGCCATTGGAGCGAGGCGCCGGTCTCCTTCGACGGCCTCACGCCGGAACGGATCGTCGCGGGCCGGCATCTGTGGGAGCATGTGAGACAGATGATCGACCGCCTGCCTCCCGCCCAAAAGGCCGTGCTGGTTATGCGCGACGTCGAAGGGGCGGACGCGGCGGAAACCTGCCGGCTGCTCGAACTGACACCCGAAAACCAGCGGACTCTCCTGCATCGGGCACGCACGCGCATTCGCAATGAGATCGAGACGCAGTTGACCGGCGGCCGGAGCGCGCTCACGAAAGCGTGACCTCTCGCCCTGTAACATCCGTCCAGTTCGGCTGTCTCACAGGAAAGGACCCGATCAGGTTCTTCATCGTGAGATGGACAATATGCTGAAGTGCAGGGAAATACCGGACCTGGCAAGCGACTATATCAGTCGAGATGGTTCGAAACGGACAAATCTCCAGGTCGCCCTGCATCTGCTGGCATGCAGCAATTGCCGCACTTACGTCCGGGGCATGAGAATCGCGACGAGGCTCGCCTCTACGAGCCTCCAGAATGATGTCCCCGGCGATCTCTACGAGAAACTCGGTTTGAACGCACCTGATCGCGACGGTCCTGCAGAGGAGCCGACCCGATGAGACTGGATGCCTTCAACCTATCCACCAGCACGACGAGCGAAGAGGCGCAAACCGCCTTCGAGCAGGCAGCCTACGGCCTGGCTGCGCACCGCCCGACGACCGGATCCGCCCTCGATGCGGCCCTGGCCGCTGACCCCGGACATGTGGCGGCTCTTGCGCTCAAGGGTTTTGCAAGCCTGATCCTCGCCCGCTCGGAACTCGTCGCCCCGGCGGGCCAGGCGCTCGCCGATGCGAGGCGCGCAATGGCCAGCCGCGACGGCGGCACCCGCGATGAGCGTATTCTGGTCGCGTCGCTGGACCGGGCGGTCAGCGGCTCCTTCTCCGAGGCAGCGAGTCTGCTCGAGGACGGGTTTTCCGAGAGAGCGGCGACCTTCCTGCCGTTCAAACTCTCCCATTCGCTGCGCTTCATGCTGGGCGATGCGGCCGGCATGCTGTCTTTCAGCTCCAGAGTCATGGAGCAGTGGCGTGCGGACATACCTGCTGCCGGCTTCATGCTCGGCTGCCATGCCTTCGCGCTCGAGGAGCTCGGCTTCTACGACTGCGCCGAGGAGGTCGGCCGGCAAGCGGTTGGGCTGGAGCCCGACGATGCCTGGGGGCGCCACGCCGTGTCGCACGTCTACGAGATGCGGGGCGAGGCGGCAAAGGGGATAAATTGGCTCGAACATGGCCGGGCGTCCTGGACCCGCTGCAACAATTTCTCCTTCCACATGGCGTGGCATTTGGCGCTTCTGCACCTGGAACAGGGTGACCGCGAACAGGTCCTGCGGATCTACGACGACGAGGTCCGCCCGCGGCAGACGGACGATTTCCGCGACATGGCGAATGCGGTTTCTCTTCTCTGGCGCCTGGGCCAGACGGGAGTCGATGTCGGCTTGCGCTGGTCGGACCTGGCGGAGACCGCGCTGACCCGGCGCCGCGACACGACTCTTGTCTTTGCCGCATTGCATACGCTCGCGGCTTTGGTTGCCCTCGGCGAAACCGAGAGCGTCCACGAATTGGTCGAGGAAATCGCCGTCAAGGCCAGAGGCACCGGCGAGCAGGCGCGTGTCGCGGCCGATGTCGGGCTTCCCCTTGCGCGCATCATCGCAGGGCTGTCGACGGCCGGCGACCGCCGCTCGCTCGACGCGATCCTCACCGATCTGCCGAAGATCGGCGGCAGCAATGCGCAGCGTGACTTCTTCGTCCTCGCCCTGGCCAAGGCCGCCGGTGCCAATGGCGACAGGGCCGCATTCTCGCGCATCTGCAACGTGCGCCGCCATCTCAAGGTCGAGGACCGATTGCTGGGCTCGATCGAGAGCCACGCCTCCCTGTGACAGGACGCCTGCCACCCACCAATATCGGAGAACAAACATGCACACGATGACCGCCCAGCGGGGGCTTTTCCCGACAGCTTCTGCAAGATTGCTCGTGACTATCGTTGTTGCCGGGCTTGCAGCCGACTTCGCCTGGGAGTTTTGGGCGCGCGTCATCACGCCGATGCTGGTCGGCGGTCCGCTCGAGCCGGCCGCTCTCATCCAGAGCGTCTTCGGCTTTCAGAACCGCTTCCTGGCAGAAGTGATCCATGCGGTCGTCGGCGTCGTCTTCTATCCGATCGGCTATCTCTTCATCGCGCGCCCGCTCCAGCGGCTCGTTCTGCCCGGTCTGCCCTTGATCCTCACCGCACTCGGCTTCGGGACCGGCCTCTGGATATTCGCGCTCTACATCATGGCGCACCTCATCGCCGGGCTTCCCGCCTTTCTCGGCTTCATACCGCTTACCTGGGTGTCGCTCGCCGGTCACCTGATCTTCGGCGTGATCGTCGCCTATGTGGTCGAATGGCGCGAGAAGGGGAGATGAGCGCCCGCCGAGCGCTCTCCTCAGAAGCCAAGCCTCGTCAGCCCGATGTCGAGATAATCCGGCTGCACCTGATGTCCTCCGTCGTAAAGGCAGAGCGTCACGCCTCCGCGAACGCAACCGGCGACAAGGGAACAGGAGAAGTCGGCGATAACGATATTCTCCACGTCTCTCTCGCATCTGGCAGCTTCGCGGGCGACGGTAATGCTCTTGAACGTGTCTCCCTGATGAAACCTGCTCCCCACCGCCCTTCCGGCGAGCGGGAACGTTTCGTCCTGCCGCCCATGGAAATGGATCATCGGCGGCAGGTCCGTAACGCAATCCTCGGGCTTAGGGATCGGCTCCCAGAAAACGCCCGAGAAGGTCACGGCACCGGCAAAACGGTCTCCGGACCAGCACAGGCCGTACCACGCCATGGATGCGCCTTGCGAGAACCCACCGGCCAGCGTGTTGGAACGGTCGAAGCCGAAGCGCTTTTCGAGGTCGTCGAGAACGTTTCTGATGAAGGCGGCTTCGTCTCGAAAGCGCCCGGGCGCATTCGGATGCGACCAGGATCCCTTAAGCCCGTCCACCGCGACGAAGGCCAATCCGTGCCGATGCGCGGCGCCGACCAGCGCCCGATGGCGCATTTGCAGTTTCGCGGAGCTCCGATGGCCATGGAAGAAGACATAGGCGCCCCTCGCCTTGCTCTTCCCGGTAGCATCTCCGCTCCGAGGCAATTCGATCCGATAGGTGCCGCCTTCGACAGAGCATGCGATGGAGCCTCCGCAGGCGCCGGCGCCGGTGGTGACCGCAAGAAGGCAGAATGCGGCGAGTGCGGTCGGGGCGGCGATGCGCATGCGCTGATCTCCATCGGCGTGACAGCCACGGACATAGCGCTTTCTGTGCGGCGTCACAAATTCACGTCCGTTCACGTCGCCGCGGAAGGTAACTGACCCATGGGTGAAAACCGCGAAAGACCTGTTCCAAGGGTCGCCGACACCATTGCCGCGACCCTCCACGAGCACGGCGCACGGCACGCCTTCGGCATGCCGGGGGGCGAGGTTGTCACGCTCGTCGACGCGCTCGAAAAAGCCGGCATCCGCTTTCATCTGGCACGCCACGAGACGGCCGCAGCCTCGATGGCTGCCGGCGCCAGCCATCTCGGCGGGGCGCCCGGCATCCTGGTCACGACCGTCGGACCCGGTCTTGCAAATGCCGTCAACGGCGTCGCAGACGCTTTGCAGGAGCGCGTTCCGCTGGTCGTGCTGTCGGGTATCGTCGACCGTTCGACCAGGGCACGCTACACGCATCAGGTAATCGACCACGCTGCCCTGCTGCGGCCGATCGTCAAGGCCAGCTTCGAGGTGGAGCCTGAAAGCGCAGCCTCGACGATTGCGCGCGCACTTGCCATCGCCTGCGCCGAGCCGATGGGACCCGTGCATCTCGACATCTCGCCGGCCGTAGCGGCAATGGTCGATCCCGCGCCTCGCGCCATCAGGCCGACGACCATTCGCCGTCCATCTATCGGCGCTGACGATGGGGCTGTCGCGAGCCTCGCCGGGTGCCTGGATGCGGCTGCAAGGCCGATCATCCTCGCCGGCTTCGAAGCCGCACGCGCGAGTGCCGGAGAAGCCGTCCGCCGGCTTGCTGAGAAAATCGAGGCCCCCGTAATCACGACCTATAAGGCCAAGGGCCTGATCGATGAAACGCATCCGCTTTCACTCGGTGCCGCCGGGCTCTCACCGGCGGCGGATCGGGTCCTGCTCAGCCTTTTCAGCCAGGCCGATCTCGTGTTGATGGTCGGCTATGATCCGATCGAGATGCGGCTCGGCTGGCTCGATGCCGCCGATCCCGACCATATCGTCGAACTCACGGCGGCGCCGCCCGACCATGCCATGCACCATTGCGGCTCACGCTTCGTTGCAGATACGACGGCCGCGGTGAATGTACTCGCAACTGCGGTCGTCGGCCATCCCTCCTGGCTCCAAAAGGAACCCGCGCGCGCCGCGAAAGAGCTGAAGCGTGTTTTCCGCAGACCTGATGCATGGGGACCGCATGCCATCATCGAAACGCTGAACGAGATGGCCGGGCGGGACGCCCTGGTAACGGTGGACAGCGGCGCCCATCGCATTCTGCTCTCGCAGAAATGGGTCAGCCGACGCCCGCTCTCGCTCCTGCAGTCGGCGGGCTTCTGCACCATGGCAGCCGCACTGCCGCTCGCGATCGGTGCAAAAGTAGCCGATCCGTCGCGGCGCGTCATAGCCGTGATGGGGGACGGCGGCCTGGAAATGGGGCTCGGCGAGTTGGCAACGGTTCGGGATCTCGCACTGCCTCTGACGATCGTGGTTTTCCAGGACAGCAGCCTTGCTCTCATCGCCCTGAAGCAGCGGGTAAGCGGTCTCGCTCCGGCCGGCGTCGCGCTCGGCCAGACCGACTTTGCAATGGTCGCCGAAGGCTTTGGCGGATACGGCGTCAATGTGCATGACGCCCCTTCCCTGCAGCGCGAACTCAGCGCGGCCGAAAGCCGCTCTTCCTTCACTCTGATCAGTTGCCGGTTTGATGCGGATGCTTACCAAGACGCCTTCTGAATCGACGCCGGCCGCAACGGCCATCGCCGGCAAGCGCGTTCGCGATCCGAGGCTGGATGCCTTCCGCGGCATCGGCATGCTGATCATCCTTGTCGCGCATGTGCCTAACGATCCCTGGGCGCTCTGGATACCGGCGCGCTTCGGCTTCTCGGATGCGAGCGAGATGTTCGTTTTCCTGTCGGGCATGGCCTCGGCGATCGCCTTCGGCCGGCTGTTTGACAGGCAGGGCCTTGGCCTCCTGACGGCACGCGTCGTTCACCGCTGCTGGCAGATCTACTGGGCGCATATCGCCGTCTTCCTGACGGTTGCCACCATCATGGCCGCTGCGGGAAACAGGCCCGACTCCACCTCTTATATCGAAAGTCTTAATCTCGTTCGCTTCTTCGAGGATCCCGGACCGCTGCTCGTCGGACTGATGACGCTCACCTATGTGCCGAACTATTTCGACATCCTGCCGATGTATATGGTGATCCTGGCGTTGATGCCGGTCATGCTCATGGCCGAACGCGTTGCCACCTGGCTGCCTTTCGTCCTGATGGCGGCGCTGTGGCTCTCGGCCCAGTTCGGCCTCGCTCATTTCCCGGCTGAGCCCTGGAGCGACCGTCCCTGGTTCTTCGACCCCTTCGGCTGGCAGTTCGTGTTCTTTCTAGGCTTCTTTCTCATGCGCGGAACGATAAAGCTGCCGGTCGGGAGCCGCCCGCTTCTGATCGCTTCGACGGCTTTCGTCCTCGTCGCGGTGCCCTTTGCCTGGCATGTGATCCTTTCGGCTTCGCCGTTCTTCCGGGAAACCGCGCATGCGATCGGGTCGCTCACGAGCAAGACCGATTTCGGTATTCTGCGGCTCCTCCATTTTCTGGCCCTTGCTCAGATCGCCATGCTTGTCGTCGGCGAAAAAGGGCGGCGGCTTCATCATCCGCGAATCCGGCCGCTAACCGCGGTCCTGATCAAGGTCGGCCAGCAATCACTTCCGGTCTTCATGACCGGCATGGTCGTCGCGCAGCTCATAGGCATCGCGCTGGACCATGCCGGGCGGGGACCATTGCCGGTTGCGATCGCCAATCTCGCCGGGTTCACAATCCTGGTGGCGACAGCCTACGCGGCCGCCTGGTTCAAACAGGTGCCCTGGAAGACGTGAAGGAGACGAGCAGTATGAAACAGAACAAGAAGGGCGCACTGGCCGGTATCCGGGTCCTCGATCTCTCGCGGATTCTCGCCGGCCCGACGGCAACGCAGCTGCTCGGAGACCTCGGCGCCGAGGTCATCAAGGTGGAACGGCCGGGTTTCGGTGACGATACCCGACGCTGGGGCCCTCCATTCGTGCCCGGCACCCAAGGAGAAGACAGCGACCTCAGCGCCTATTTCCTTTCGGCCAACCGTAATAAAAAATCGATCGCCCTCGATCTCACCAACCTGGCGCAGCTCGAGCTTCTGAAAAAGCTGGTGGCGATTTCGGACGTCGTCATCGAGAACTACAAGCCGGGAGACCTTGCGCGCCGCCGCATCGGCTATGAGGACATGATCAAGATCAAGCCGGACCTCGTCTGGTGTTCCATATCCGGCTTCGGCCAGACCGGCCCGTATCGGGAAAGGACCGGCTACGATTTTCTGGTCCAGGCCATGGGCGGGATGATGAGTATCACCGGGCATCCCGACGAGCGGGGCGGGCAACCGACCAAGGTCGGAGTGGGTGTCGCGGACGTGATGTGCGGAATGTACGCCACGGTCGGGATCCTGGCCGCGCTGCGGCACAAGGAAATGACCGGCGAGGGCCAGTATATCGATCTTTCGCTTTACGATACGCAAGTGGCCTGGCTCATCAATGCCGCCACAAATCACCTCGTCTCGGGGAAATGCCCCGAGCGGCTCGGAAACGCGCATCCCAATATCGCGCCCTACCAGACATTCGCCACGGCCGACAATGATATCGCGGTGGCAGTCGGCAATGACGAACAGTTCAAGCGGTTTGCCCGCGTCATCGGCCTTGCGGAGCTCGCCTGCGACGCCCGCTTCCGCACCAACAGCGACCGCGTGGAGAACCGCCACGAGCTCGCCAGGATCATCACCGAAGCGCTTGGAAGCGATTGCGCGGAAAAATGGGTGGCCCGTCTTCTGGAGGCCGGGGTTCCCTCAGGCCAGGTCGCCGGCGTGGACGAGGTGCTCGCCGACCCGCACACATTGGCGCGGGACATGGTCATCGCCATGGAGCAGGACGACGGGCGACCATTGCGGCTTCTCGGCAATCCGCTGAAACTCTCCGCGACGCCGGTCGCCTATCAACACCCCCCGCCGCGTCTCGACCAGCACCGTGAGGAGATCCTGGCCCTGATCGAGAACGGCGAGGCTTCCCGTTCATCCGTCGATGCGGGAGCGATTCCGTACAGCAAGGCCGTTTATCCGCGATAGTTCAGGGACAACCGCAGGGCCCCCTTCCCGCTCAAATGAATGCGGGAAGGGTCCTCGGCCTGCCTACTGATCCTTGACCGCCGGCCAGTTCTTGTCCGCCTTGGAGATATAGCCGACTTTGTCCTTGCGCCAGCTCTCTTGTATCGCAGCGTCATAATTCAGATAGAGCTTCCCGCCGACCAGCGTGAATGCATGCGGCTCGGTTGGCGCCTTATATCCGCGTGCCGTGCCGTAGGCGCAATAGCCGCCATATTGTGGCACGTATTTCTGCGGATCGGCGACGAAAAGCGTTCGGTTCTTCACCGTGGCGAAATGGAAGGTCGCGCCCTTGTAGTCGGATTTGATCTCCGGCGACCCCTTGATCGGCCCGCCGGATGAAAAATAGCTTACGGGATCGTAGCCGGAGATTGCAGCGCCGTTGACCTCGAAGATTTCCCCAGCCACCGATGGGGTGGCATTGAGGGCGAGCGAGAGGCACGCGGCAGCGAGCGTGCAGTTGGAAATGGCCATGCGGTTCCTCCTGAAAGAGCACGAAGGTAAGACCAATGAAGGACGTCCGGCGTTTCGGCGCCGCCGATCACGATCTTGTGTTCGTTCCCTGCTTCACGCTCCCTCTTCTCCTCGGTTCAATCAATGGAGCGGCATATCGTGGGCTACTTCCGCCAATGCTCCGTCCGTTGGTGCCAACCGTCTCGCGGGAGACCCTGCTCGGTATCCGGTCATGCACGGGCCATCAGCGCTTCAAGCTCCCGGAAGAGCCGATCGTCCTGCGACTGGGCGACGTTGAAGCGCAAAAAGCCGGCCGCCGTTTGTGCGTGACTGAAGACATTGCCTGGTGCAAGCACGATGCCTTTGCCGAGAGATTCCCTTGCGAGTTTGGCGGCGTCTATGCCATCCGGCAGGCGGCACCAGAGGAACATGCCGGCCTGCTGGCGCACCGCCTCAAGATGTTTGCGATAGCTGCCGTCCTTCAAGAGCGCCATCACCAATTCCGAAGAGAACCCGGCTGCACCGAAGCACGTCGCGATCTTCAGGTCGGTCAAGGCCTCCACCCAGTCACGAGGCGCTACGATGAAGCCGCACCGAACGGCCGCCGAGAGCGTTTTCGAGAAGCTGCCGATGTGGACCACCCGTTCGAGGCCGTCGAAGGCCGCAAGGCGCGGCGCGGGCGTTTCTTCGAAATCGGCGAAGATATCATCCTCGATGATCGTCAGCCCGGACTGTTCGGCGAGCTTGAGCAGGCGATGGCCGACGAGCGGCGACAAGGTTGCGCCGGTCGGATTGTGAAGGGCGGAATTGGTAATGTAGAGTCGCGGCTTGTGCTCAGTGAGCGCCTCGGCGAAGCGGCCTATATCCGGTCCGCTGGGCGTGTAGGGAACGCCGACGATCGTTGCCTGATGCGCCCTGAGGAGTGCGTGAAAATTGAAATAGCATGGGTCGTCTACGAGCACCGCATCTCCGGGCTTCAGCAGGAAGCGGCAAAGCAGATCGATTGCCTGCGTGCCGGATTCAGTGAGCAATATCTGGTCCGGCGATGCCTCGATGCCGTGCTGCGCCACGCGCCTTGCCAGAAGTTGGCGCAAAGGCTGCAATCCAAGCGGAGCACCATAATCGACGAGCGTCGCGCTGCTCCCGCGGGCAATGCCGCGCAAGGCGCGTCGCAATCCTTCATCCGGCATCCAGGACGGCGGCAGCCAGCCGCAGCCGGGCCGGAGCACGCCCTCCCCCGGCTCCAGCGCCTGGCGCGAGATCCATAAGGGATCGACGGCCCGGTCGACAGGCGGACCGATCTCGGCGAGCGTCAGCGGCGCTAACGGCGCCGCTACGTAAAAACCGGAGCCCGGCCGCGAACGGATCAGGCCTTCGGCCTGAAGGCGTTCATAGGCCTCGACGACGGTGGACTTTGAGACTTTCATCGACAAGGCGAAAGAGCGGACGGAAGGGAGCCTGGCACCCGGCGTCAAACTCCGCGCCGCAATCCGCTGCTGCACCGTACCCATGACCTTGGCAATGAGGCTCTCGCCCATCGAACTCGCCGCATTCCGCTGCATCTGTACCGGCTCTCTCTCCATTACAGTTCTTCGCAACTGTACCTGACTGTCTCTGGAAGAGCCAGCGTTCCCGCCCGATACCGGGGAAAAAGGAGCATCCTATGGACAAGTCGGCAAGCGGATGGATGAGCGGCTTTATCGGCGTGGTGATTTTCAGCGGCTCGCTGCCGGCTACGCGCGTGGCTGTCATGGACTTCGATCCGATCTTCCTCACCGTAGCGCGGGCGACGATCGCAGGTATCATTGCC
>Ga0228710_1010423_pt1 | contig 12428 bp, 10 predicted proteins | sample MedpolnodulmetaG_FD_177995 | JGI IMG/M metagenome (GOLD analysis project Ga0228710, IMG submission 177995) | Root nodule microbial communities from Medicago polymorpha collected in Santa Monica, California, United States - pink nodules | ecosystem: Host-associated > Plants > Roots > Nodule...
AACAAAATAATTTATACATCCTAAATATTTACTTTATTGTTGAGTTGAGATTAACACAGTCCTCGTGGATACGAACTTATTTTATTACTTCGATGCATTTTTAGTACACTTGCTAAAAGTCTATCAGTGGGGTTGAACAAGTGAAAGAGTGATTCAGTTTTATTTTATATAAAAGGTAAATTTGGAACTTTATGTTAAATGTTGGGGTCAAAGTATAAATGTAGGGGTGTGGGGTATAACTACTATTATACCTTTACCCCAATATTTTACATAAACTATCAAATTTACCCTTTATATAAAATTAAACGCGTTTCACCCTTTCAAGTTCACCCCCACCTTCACCCCTTCTTTTCTCGAAAAAACGGGCTGGGAAAAAGAAAACTTCTCCCAACAAACAACAGTAAGCTTTCTTTGCCAAAATCATCATCAATTATTGATTGTTCACATAATCGTTTCCTTTTTCTCTGTTCTTTCTCTTAATCGTTCAATGGAATTATTGATTGAGGTTTTAGGTTATGTGGGTTTGTTAAGGTTTTATGGAGTAGTGGGTTACCAGAATCCTTCATGGAATCGTGTTATGAGTTGTTTTCAGAATCGACTTCTGGTTTATTTTAAACGTTGTTGCTTCAAAGTCTGTGATCAATATTTATATATGCAGGAACCTATATATAAAAAAAATGAAGGAACGAGATTGTGATCAAATAAGTGTCATTTTGATTGTCATAAAGCATAACGCTAATGGCTTGGCATTGGTGTTTGGGCGAGGTGTTGCTGTCAAGGGTGGACTGGTAGTGGCAGGCCTGCTGATTCTGTCATAGATGTTTCGGCGTTTTTTCTTCTTCTGTTTCGGCTTTTGGTTGCCTGTTGTTGACAGGGGCTGCTAGTTGTTTAGGCTGTTGGTTTTTGTTTCCGTTTGAAACTTGCTGTTTTTCTGTTTAGCCCAAGCAAGTGTACGTCTGGTTGGAATTGTGTTGGAATATGCTACCATCATTGTTAGATGGGATGGATTATTTAGTACTAGTGGGTGTCTTTTTTGGTTAGGCTGTTTGGATTTGTGTTGCTGCTCCTGTGTATTTTTCCCTTTAGCAGCAACCAATATTGGAATTTATAGCTTCTGTTTGTAGCTTTGCTATGGGTGGTTGTGGTAGGTGCTTAGTGTTCTTGTGTACTCAGTTCTTCTTGTTTGATTTTGTCTGCGAGATTTTCGTGTTCCTTACACAATCTCTACGAGAATAATATTTACCGATTCAAAAATAAAATATTTGAATTCTAAGAATAATGCTATATTTAAGCTATGCAACCCAAAATGAGTTACATCATCTCTTATTGAAGATGCTATGTTTAAACTTGTAGCAAATGCAAACAAATTAAAATAGATGCACCGGAAAACTAGGATACATGTGTTCCGGTTCTTTATTTTCTACATTGAAATTATGTAGCATAACTAGCCTTAGAGCTGTCAAAAGGGGTCGGGCCGGGCTGGCTAGTCCGGCCGGGCTCCGGGTAGCCCGAAAGCCCGATTATTTTTATTAATAACTAATCAGTTTTTTTTTTCTTTACTCACTCCACTGTTTTGTTTTGTCTTAAGTATTCATAACCTTTATTTTTATGCAAATTTATTAAGTATTGAGTAGTACTATTCTATTTAATTTTGATTGCTCCTGCTATAGTTTTATCATTCTATTTCAAATTAAAATCCTTTATTGCCAAGTGTAATTGCTGCTGCGATGTTATTACTCAATTCCATTTGACTCCCTTGTTGATGTGCCTCTATTTCCAATTCAATTCCACCACTTTGTTGTTACTGTGCATGTTCAATTGTTTGGGAATTATCATTATTATTATGTCGTGGTTGAGCTGCTCTTTCTTATCCATTTAAAGTTTCCAACTTATCACAGGTTCGGTTCCTTTTGTTTGCTTTTTTATATGAATTCTACGGGTCGTAAAGTCATAATTTTAAGAATTCTACGTGGAGTTGTCTGGAAAAAAAACAATATGTGGTGTGAATAATTTTAAGTCATTTTTATTTTTAAAATTAATTTTTTTTATTAATTGGGTAGGCCTGAAAGCCCGTGGCCCGCAAAGGGCCGAGCTTAGACAACTATATTTGTGCCCGTTTATCATCCGGACCTTTTTGATCTGGCCCGAAAAAGCCCGAGCCCGACATGGGCTAACCCGTTTTGACACCTCTAACTAGCCTACACCGGAAAGCTGCAAACGAGTATTCCGAATTATTTTCGAAAACATATATATATATGAGTTTTCCGAATTATTTTCGGAAACCTACCGAAATATTTCCAAAAACGTTTTATAGTGAAAAAAAAAACAGAAATACATACATAGAAAAATATCATGTGGGGGTGCATTCATTCTGAATTAGGAGATGAAAATGAGGGTGAAAAATTTATGTATAAAAAATTAAATAGTAAAAGAGGTAAAATTGAAATTTTTTAAAATTCGTTGGAGTGAAAGTACATGTGTCGGAGTATAGGGTATAACTCCCTCAAAAGTTTGTTCACCGAGGGCGGTTCAGAAGCAGCCATAGTCCATAGAGTTTATGGAACTAAATACGAAAAAGAGAAAGTATGTTTATTAGTAATTGTTTGTTGTGGTCGGTCCATGAATATAATTATTATTTTTTTAAAAGCAAAGGGAAGATTCATTCAACTATTACAAGGCAGAAGATATGCCCAAGAAACAGTTTACATATTCAATGTAGCCAAAAAAAAAAACTTGGCAGCAATACACAAAACAAATACTCCTCAACGTTACTTTGATGTATACGTATACGACTGAAATATCGTGAATTTTGTGACATTCAAATACACTTTCAAACAACCTAAAGTAACAATTTAACCTTGTCCAGCAACCGAGGAATTGTAGTTACAACATTATTAAACAAGTGGTTGTTTCGTTCGTTCCATACAACCCAAGTACAAATGAGCCATATTAATTGCAAAAACCAACGCTTAACTTTACCACCTGTGTAAATTGCACCAAATGATCGGAAATGTTATGAGAATCCACCCCCACGAATCCAATCATTCGCGCACCTGTTGCCATAACGAAGCAAAAGTTGAACAAGATAAAAACAGATGTTGAGCCGTTTCAATATGACCGCAACTTGAAACACAAGAAGTTGCATATGTAGGAATAACCCCTCGAACCGCCAAATTTTCTTTCGTAGGTAAACGGTCACGAAGGAGCTGCCAAGCAAACACTGAGACCTTCAAAAGAACTTGATGATGCCATATTAAATCCATTGCCAAATCCACAAGGGGAGTATCACATGATGTTAGTAACTCATAGGCACCTCAGACTAAATAAACCCCATAAGGGTCTAGAAGCCACACATATGTATCTGAAACATTTGGAAACAAAGAAACATCAAGAAGTAAAGTCTTACACTCCTGTAACAACTCCTCATCTCACGCCCACAACCTACAACGCCATCTCCACCCCTCCCCTCCCTGCTCTAGACCAAGAGAAAACAAATTAGCCACAATAATGGTTTTGTTCTCAGCTAAGTCAAACAACCGACGAAACCGCACATTAAACGGGACACCCCCAATCCACCTATCATACCAAAACAACGTATCAGCCCCATCACCCACCATCCTCAATACATTCTCACGAAACCAACGCCACCATCACCGCCATCCCCATCACGAATCCTCCCCACCTCCCGCCACCAAGAAGAACCACTCTGACCTCCAACCTCCCTCCTACTTCGCCATAACAGGCGACTAAAACATGATACCACAAACCAAAACAAATAACATTTAAATAATAAACTTTTTTAAATAATAAAATATATGCAAGTACAATGGAGGTTTTTTTATTAACTCAAAAGTTTTTTTTATTCCTCGTAATCTTAGCTCGGTTGGTAAGAACAATACATAATATATGCAAAGTTCGGAATGCAAACCCCGGACACCGGAAAAAAAATCTTTAGTTTAACGGTGTACTTACGGTAAACATATGACGAAAATAAATTCTTAACTAATTTCTTATACTTAACACAAAAAGCGTGTCATTATTATTTCACAATGATTACAAATATAAATTTACATCAATTAAAACACGATGAGAAATATTATGTCAAACCTTGAGGCTGGCCCAAATATTATTATTGGTTTGGTGAAATTGAGCTCTCACACACAATTCAGCTGAGAGCACATTGAAACGGCAGATATATGATATTCAATAAGCTAAGTCATTTGAAGCTTAAAAAAAATCACACGGTATACCATTAAGATTATATATTACCATAAGAATATATCATATCATTAATTCAAAATTTTCATATTCAATTTTCAGTCTAGTAGTTTGTTTCAAACTGATGAATGTTTGGTGTAGAGCAAACCTCAAGAACTAATTTTCAGCTCTGAATACCAAACTAAACCTATAAATTCATAAACAAATGGTGAACCATCTGCATAGAAAAATTTATAGCTTTCCGTTGAACGTGCAATAAACTGGAGGCTTCAAACATGATGCAACCAGAGTACACAAGCCAACGATATTAATTTCTTTTAAGGAAGCCAATTATTCTTCCTTAAAAACTCAGTATCCGATTAAGGACTAAATAAGCTAACTTTTAATTTAGTTTCATTAGGATTAAATAAATTGCTAGACCAGAAAATGGACCGTGAGATTAAAATGCACTTCGAATTGCATATAGTAAGCAACTACAAAACTTCTTTTTTTCCTTACTTGAATTCAATATTATTACACCTTCAATGCATATTTTCTTAATGGAGAGTATATCTGTTTCTATGGTATATTTTTTTACTTTTGTATGTTGATAGATACTTTTGTATGTTTCTCGATCAAATCTCTGTATTTAGCTCTTTGAGTTAAACTCCTTTTCCGCCGTGTTCTCGAATCCTCCGTTTTGTATGAATTCTTAATTTTAAGGTGTGTCTTTGATGGATAAAGTATCCCTTAAACTTATACTCATATTTTGGATTTAGTACTCGTTGTACTTCTCTCTATTTTTCTTACCCTCAAATCATCGTGGATGAAATACATCAAAAAATACACAACTTTTGTATCAAAATTAGTACTTTTAAACAAATCAAGAAATTGTGTTATCCAAATGATTATATTATGTACTATGGTTTAATTATGGTTGAGATATTGGTGAGTGAAATTTATAAGCATGTTAGACTACTTGCAGTTTAGTGGATTTTCAGGTAAGACTAAAACAAACTTAATCAAAGTAGCTCAAAACATTATCTTTTTGAGTATGTCTTCTCAAATCCAAAAATATTTTTAAAAAAATAATATTTCAAAAAGTCAAACGTTGATGATGTAAAAATGTTTGAATATGCTCATTTTTAGTATTCAACAATGTCTCGAATATGATTACTTTTGATAGAGGAAATATATGAAAATAAAAAATGCCAAAGCAAATTATGCGCACGGGTGGTGCAAATAAGAGGATGTACATTGAAACTACATTTTGTCCTTATATGGTAGTATATTGGTACTTAGTAGAGAAAGATGCTAAAGTTCACAAACATATGCATTGTTCATACCAACTGAGTTAAGGTCACGAGGACAATCTAAAATTTACATTTGATATAATAGATTTAGCATTAAAAAATAGGTTTGAAAATTCAAGAACTCGCATCTTTATGTGGTGATTATTGTTTAATTAATCGTCAAGAACACAACTTAAACATTATTTAAATAAGGATCGGATAAAGTTCTTATTTAAACGCATATATGAATGATTGCTTTGGTTCCTATCTCTCCAAAGCCAAACATTCCATTCTTTTATCTTCCTCTCTCATGTGTGATTACCTTCATGGTTTATATCTTTTCTCTATAAATTCACTCAAAGACCTAATAGTTTCTGCAGATTTAGCCAAGATTGTTGTGCAAATATGTTTTGTTGCTAATAATTGATGCTTATTTTGCTTGAATACTTTAATACACAGTTTATTGTTGACAGTAACTTTTGTTCTTTGATCTGGATTTTTTTTCCATTACTTGTGTTGTTCTGTTTTTCTGGATTCCATAACCGTGCCAAACCGCCCGTGAACCTACTCTACCGCCAACCCGTCACCCAACTTGTCTAATGCTACACACGATCGGGAATGGGTGAGATAATCTTGTCTTCGGTTTTGGGATTTTCGTCTGAAACCGATGCTCTACCCTACTATCAATAAAAAGACTCAAAACACTTATGAAGTTGCATGATTAGGGAAGAAACTTGATTAGAACGACTTGAATAAAAACAATACACAATCTTCCTCAAACCATGGGCACCTCATTTAAATGATATCTTATTTGTCTTCAAATGCAAAGAAAATACATAAAAACATAGCCGAAAACATCTTATGATGCTACGTCATTAAAGAGAGGGTGTGTGTGTGTGTGTGGTGGGGGGTGGGGGGGCGATTAGGCCGTGTCAGATTTCATTCCTTGAATTATTTGGGTAATTGCAAACTATGAATTCAATGTGATTGATTACTTGAATTTAAGATATTTGAACAAAGTAGTTATGCCAATGTCTTAGTCATTAACTTTCTCCAACGATTATCGCTCCCTAATGTCTTAGGTGAGTCCATAGTCCTCGAAGGTTTAAAAATGTCAAACTAAGTACACAATTATCATTTATTTATGTCTAAATCTAATCAATGATTGAACAGTGAAAATAGGCCAGACAATCAAAGTTAGGGTTAGCAATCATTATGACCTAGATCAATTTATGGACATCCATAAACGCATAAAACATTAAGATTAACATGAACCGAATAAGATAGCAAAATAATAAAATGAAATTCATATAACAATTTAAAGTTACATGATCAAACAATTCTAGAAAGGTTCTTCTTTCATGAACAAATCTAGAGAGGGTTAACTACTGATAGTTCCTAAGCATATACAAATGGATATGAATAAGAAAACATGAGAAAAGGATCACCGAATGATTATACTTTGGCTCCTGAATGGCTCTAATCGCTCCAATCCTTATGAAATCATGTTTCTACCATCGTCTGCTCGTCAAAAGGTGCTTTTCCACTAGGCTAATTTAGTTGCATTTCCTTCAGAGTCTCGCGAGAGAACCTTTGCAGCCCCCAATGTGATTCAATACGAGGTTGATCCTGACAATTCTCTTTGATCTCGCGAAGCACATCTTATAACATGTGTCAAGAGTGATGGTATGGTTGATTCATGCTTGTTTCTTTACTTCTTGCTCCATGTCTTCACACCAAAACGTTCGTAACAACTATGCCTTGAGAGTCAATATTAATAAACTTGTAAATAGTAGCACGATAAGAGAGTTGTCTGATTTGGGTAGACTTCCACGGTTTCAAGCATATTTTTCCGTTCTTGTCCTTTCGGTTCTAGGGATGGCAATGGGTACCCATTGGACAGGGTACCATAGTGCCCATCCCCATACCCGCGTTTTAAGAAAATCCCCATACCCGAGCCCATATCCTCGTGGGCAATAAGTTTCGTGTCCGTCCCCATACCCTATGAGTATCTTAATGCCCGTACCCGCACCCATTACCCGCACTTTCGCAACAAAAAGATAATTAATAACAAAAAATATCACAACATAATTAAAATATGATATGAAATCTATAAAATATTACGCATCATATTATTTAGCCAAATAAAAAGCATCTGAAATATAAAAAACAAGTGCATATTACAATAAATATCAAAGACTTTGATTAATTAACTAAATTTAATATAAATAAAATTACTGGTATAGTCTATATAATGCATGGGCATGGGGCGGGGTGGGCACTATAGTGTCCGTACCCGCACCCATACCCGTCCAAATTTGCGGGCAATTACCCGTGCCCAGACCCATACCCAACAATGCGGGTATTTACCCCCCTATCGTAGGTATTTTTTGCGGATGCCGATTGGGCTTGGGTCCAATTGTCATCCCTACCTTTCACAACTTTATATTGAATTCTTTACAAAAACTCAACTAAAATACATTTAAACTATATACTTTTACTCTAAATTGACTCTAAAATTGGACTAAACCCTTATATGATTTCCTTTCATGAGTTAGCAACATATAAATTCAGGGAAACACATTATTTCAAACTAATGAAAGAAAGTCTGTTTTAAAGTGTGTGCTAGAGAATGTTTTGCCGTCAAATAATTATCTTTAATAAATTATGACAATTTTTATGTATTTAATTACAATTATTATTTGAACTTAGCATTTGTTAAAGTGTATGAATCTGACTGCTGGAAAACTTGGCAAAAAAAACTAATACTAACTTAAAAGACATTGCGCGTACATTCAAACACTTTTCTAAAGTTAAAAACATGTAACCAAAAAAGTTAAAAACTATATAATTAATAAATTCGAATTTGTGAGAATTCAAATATATAACTACACTTGCCACTGTATGTTCTGTTTGATAAAAATAGTGCTAGTTTATAGTTTATAGCATATGACTGATAGCTGATAGTTTATAGTTAATGGCTGATAAATTAATTGAACTGTTTGATAAAATTAGCAATTCAACTACTTGATAAATGATCTTTCAAAAAAAAAAAACTACCTGATAAATGTAAATTTACATAAAAAGCAATTTTTAATTCATACTAAACATTTTATCAATTAATATTTGGATTAATTGTTTAAATTGATCATGTTAAATATGCGATGTCTGAAAAATGACTCAGTCAAATAAAAAGTACATATTTTAACCCTCTAATTTGAGATTATTCTTATTTTTGACCCTATAATATACGCGTGGTCCAAAAACGTGATCTAGATATTGAATTTTTTTATGATTTTTTCCAGATATCTTTAAGATATTAACACATGGCTTTACAAAAAAAAAAAGATTTTTCCGACTATGGACGGATTTATTATGGATTTTTATTCCCCATGATTATGAATTTCTTAAGCAATTCATAGTTAATTTGTATCTAGTTTAAAAACTCCAAAGTTTCTTGGTGAATGTATTTATGATGTTCTAACCATGCCTACAAAATTAGAGAATGGAATTTGACCCGTGAGTATACGCTTACTCGAAACAAAATTGCAATTTCGCACGATTTAGTTGAAAAATAAAAATAAATCAAAACGTCTTTCAAATCCTATGAAACTTTGCAGATGCATTTTATGTATTTCTATAGATGTCCCTGCAAACAATCAGCTCAAAATTCGATTTCTATGTTGAGTTTTTATTGTTTTAGTTTTTGACGCTTTAAAAATTCATAATTAATTCGTCCTTAGTTGAAAAATACTATTTTTTTTTGTTTAAAGTTATATTTTAACGTCCTAAACATACTTGGAAAAAAATCATGAAAAAAATACAACCTCTAAATTGCTTTTTTGGACTTCAACTAGATTACAGAGTCAAAAATAATAAGAATATCTAATTGCAAGGTTAGAATATGTGTTTTTTATTTTATAGGGTTATTTTTCAGACTTCGTGTATATTACAGGTTAATTTCAATAATTAACCCTTAATATATTTAAGTATTTAAAATTTAGCAATTTAATTTTATTAATTTAATATATCTTGTATATATTATTATTATTGAATTAATTTTATTCCCTAAAAAGTTAAATTATTTTTATTTTCAATTCAGTGTTCATAATGTATAAATAATTAAACGCAGCAATAAAATCTATTCAACACATAATAATGATCTTTGACATATAGCTTTAAAATATAATTTTTATTTTCGATTCAGTTTTCATAATGTATAAATAATTAAACGTAGCAATAAAATCTATTCAACACATAATAATGATCTTTGACGTATATCTTTTTATCGGATGTCCCCGAAGGGACATCTTTGACGGATATCTTTAAAATATAAATATAGTGAACTTTTTCTTTCAAAAAAGAATATAGTGAACTTTTTTTAATACAAAAATAATTCAAAATTCATTAGTAAATGGTTATATTAATTCAATTATTTGTTTGGATGACAATCTTTTGAATGGAAAAACAATCGGGGCTATTAAAATTTAAAAGAGTCAAATGGAAAATCAATTGGAACATATCGTATGGATATATAAAACGCAATGGTTCATGTATAGGTAGAGGGAACAATAAAATGGAATGGTTCATGTACAGGTAGAGTGGATGCATGCCTCCATTGATATATGTGCATCCGTTTCAGAAAAATTATTGTAAAAGAAAAAATTGGGTTTCTGTTTAAATAACAAGGGTAAAAATGAAATAAAAGATGATAAATATGATTTTTGATTAAATAACGTTTGAAAAATAAGCTATAAACTAATAATATAAGCTATAAGCTTGTAATGAAAAAACTATTATCAAACATGAATTTTTTTTTGTCATACAAACTTACAAGAAAATTGTTGTTGACACATATCATAAGGCTGAGACACATGAGTAAAATACGAAATTGCCCCTAGGCAGTTAACTGCCGAGAATTTCAAAACCCGGCTGCAGTTAACTGCCGAGGAAAACCTCGGCAGTTAACTACCGCTGGTTCCTCTTTTCCTTGGCAGTTAACTGCCGATGCATCCTGAAGCCATAAAATGGCAGAACCAGTTTAGGCAGAACCTGTTACATGTGTTTTTACACATTGTAAGCACATTGTTTCAATGCCAAATCATGAAGTCAATAAGCGAAAATTAGCAACAAAATTGAAATTGAAAATATGATACTAAAACGAACAAATGTCATAGAAATATGTCATCGAAATACAAGAAAACAATGTCATGATAATTTACAAGAAACCAACCAATAAATTCTACAATAACTAAAAACAAGTAATAAACAAAAACATAATGTCCTACTACTTCTGCTCCTGATACTGATGTTGTTGTTGCCGCTTCCTCGGCCTCTGGCCTCGCCTCCTTGTCAAGATCGGCGTGATCTGCTCCCTAACATGGCTCATGACCTGAAACCACTGCTGAGGGCTCATGACCTCCTCCTGACTCATCTGCTCATCAGCGTAGGCAACAACGGCACTAACCATGTCATAGGTATTAGGCGAGCCTCTCGCCTGGTACCACTCCCACTGCTGTGCAATGATCTGCTCTTCATTTGCTGGCCTGGGAAGATCTCCTAGAAGAAGTGACAAAATCTGAGGGTGAGACACTGTACTGTACCATATCACATAGCCATCCGCCATGTCTGCTCTCCTACCGGCTCACCTCAATCGGGCTCCTTAAGAGTGTGAGTGCGGAAGTCTAGGAATGCCTGCACAATCTGAGGCGGTGTCAGCTCTACAACATCTGTCGGATGTCTGGGGACGCTCTGGACGTATCTGTACTGCCTCAACACCCTCTCAGACAAGTGACGGTACACCCTACGAACACCGCACATAATCCAGCCTGAATACCAGAAAACCTCCTCAAAACCCTGGATCTCCTTGTGCTCTTCGTACGACTTTCAGCATACGTCATCAAACTGAATACGATCAAGCAATGAGCGATATGTCACCCCCTCTCCATGACCCTTCTATAGCTTCCACCTCGCCGCAACCGGATAGTTTTCAATATAGTCGGTGTTGGGATCAACACCGAAAAACTTAGGAAAATGCGCCAAAAACCATGTCTGCACAAACCAAACAAATCACATTTATAAATTATTACGCACGAAAAATATAACAAAAAAAATAAAAGTTAAGGTTCACATTAATAAGTTTCTTACAGTGAGCAGTGTCACGCTTCCCCCAAGAGCTCTGTCTCCAGGCAAACAGGCCTCAGCTAACTCGACGTATAGGTATGCTAGTGTCATCCCTCCCCAGGCATAATTACGCATCCCCGCGTAGCCCTCCTCCATGGTCGTCAGATAGACCAACTCGATGCGTTTGTTGCTTCTATCACCAAACAACAAGCATCATACAAGATATAGAAGATAACACCTCACACAAAATTTCCTAACCCTCCCCAACTCCTCCAGCTCCTCTGGATCCGCCAATATGTTTGACTTACCAAGGTACCTCGTATATAATTCCTTCAGCTTTGGATAACTAATGTACCCACCATACTATGTACCACAAATTTTCTCTGCCTCCTTTTGCGACACACCCAAGTGCCTCACCAAAAGTGCACAGACATCATGTCTCAACATCTTCTTCTCATGGCTCAACATCCGCCCTTCAATCTGAAGATGCGTAAAACATGCGACATCATCCAAAGTCACAGTCATCTCCCCCAAGGGCATGTGAAAAGTGATGGTCTCGGGATGCCACCTCTCGCATAATGTCATCAGCAAAGCATGAGGCACAATGGCGTAGCTCAGATAAGCCAAATCATGTAACCCGCTCTCCCTAAGTGGACCCCAAAACCAATTTTGATTCACGTTTGGACGTTCGAGACTCAAAATCTTATTCCCATGATTAATCGCTTTTACAACACGCACCTTACGAACCTGAAATAATAGAAAAATAAACATAGTTTAAAAAATGTAAACATCTAACTAAACAAAATAAAACTTAAC
>Ga0228710_1010424_pt1 | contig 12428 bp, 5 predicted proteins | sample MedpolnodulmetaG_FD_177995 | JGI IMG/M metagenome (GOLD analysis project Ga0228710, IMG submission 177995) | Root nodule microbial communities from Medicago polymorpha collected in Santa Monica, California, United States - pink nodules | ecosystem: Host-associated > Plants > Roots > Nodule...
TCTTAAATCCGTTCTGACCTCTTTGACTGTCTACGCCCTTTCTTTCTTCAAAGCTCTGTCAGGTATAATCTCTTCCATTGAATCTTTATTTAATTTTTTTTTTTTTTTGGGGGGGGGGGGGGGGTTACATTTTTGAAGTGGGTTCTCATTTGAACGAGCTTTTTGTGGAAGCATTATGCTGCCACTTGTAAGCCATAACTCGTAACTCCTAGTAAGACTTCGATTCAATCTTCATACTAAAGCAAATGGGTTCCGTAAAAATGTGTTGTGACAAAAATCATTACTAAAAGAAATTTGGGTTTACATAAATTGGGAATACGTGCTGGGATAAAAGGGGTTTTACTGTCAGGTGTCACCTAAGGAAACTGGGTTACGTACTTTTTGTGGACAGATTCAGAAACGAACTACACATCAAATAGACAAGATTTGGTTTTGGAATATTCTTTTAATGGAAAATGTGAAGAATGGAACACAAAAATGGAGGTTTTTGTTTATTTTTTCAAATGGTAGTTTAACACCGTTAAGGTGAAGGGAGGTTAGTGTTATTTGTAAAACTAGAGGGGATGTGAGTGACATTTTAACATGCCTGGGGGGAAGTCATTGTAATTTACCCCACAACCTAATCTGGTAGCAATATTATTCCAAATATCTGCTAGAAAAAATTGGCAATAGAACTTTACCATTTGGATTTCCTTGCTCATAGAATGTTCGTAGGAGAAGGACAGCTTCTTCTGCCATTATACCTCCAGCACATTTGAAACCCCTTGATGAGAAGAAAATTAAGAACTATCCATTTATAAACAATAAAGGATGTAGTGGAAGGCTATAAGAAAATACAACAATAAAACAAACACCCAAAAGAACGTGAGATGTAATAAAATTGGTACTTATAAAAAAAGAAAAAAAAGAAGAAGAAGCAAATGGCTCGCAAACAAAAGATAAGCAAAAATAATCAAAAGAAAAGATATGGAGAAATTGAGAGGCATACTTATTAGGTGACACGGCGTCGCTCAAATGCAATGATAGTATTGATCCACAACCTCCAAATTTATCATTGGAACAGCCATAAAACACTTCCTTTATACCTGGCAAATTATTGAATTAGAAAGGACAACATAAAGATAGATACTGATATAGATCGAACAACTGAAGATTTGAAGGAGCATACCCAAGTTTGATAAAGCAGATGCACACATTATGCATGGTTCACAGGTAACATAAAGACTGCAGGTTGAGAACTTTTTAGCAACTTCAGTCATTAAAAGTCCATTTTTCTGCCACTGTTCTAGAAGCACATCTATAGCTTCCATTTCTGCATGTCTTGTAGCCTGTAAAGTTTTATTTAATAATAAAAACAAAACTTCAATAAGTAATATTAATCTTTCTATATACTAAAATACCAAACTTCCAGAATCCAAATTTCACAAAAGCTTCCAAGGCAGAAGAAGAAAGGCATAAAACTCAAAAGTGATCCATAGTTCTAAACATCATAGTGATTATCAAAAGAAGTACTTCCAAATATGAGGATGACCATATATAAAAACATAAAAGTGATCCTGATCAAATTACATTTCGTGTCTCGGTAGTTCGATTCCTTCCTGAGGCTATAACCTTGCCATCCTCAACAATTACACAACTGTCAACAGATATTAAAGTTTCAATAAATATAGTGCAGTCATTGATCAAATTCTTTATAACCAGTTTGACGCCAAACAAATGACAGGATGAACACCCAAGATTACAAGTAAATGTTGAATGCAACTTGTTTCATGGTTATATCATGTTAAAGGACAGAGCAATATACCATAATTATTAAACAAATTAATCTGCAGGCAAATCCAATCCATGATAATCACAACAATATGACGATAGAAATATGGAATTCCCAGCAAACACCTCAATTTACACGAAAACACAATTACATCCCTAAATGATAAAATAACTTCTGATATCTGCCATCTAAGGGCAAGCCAAATTACTATATAGAACGCATTTCCACGACTTGGTGCAAACATCTAGCACCAAGGATCAATGTGGATGTTGGCCTGGCCATTACACTATCCTAACACTTTCTAATCTTAACAACAACATCAATCAATGAAAAAAATGAATACTTCTGATAACATTCAATTCAATTCGTAAAGGGGGCTTACCCGACAGGTACTTCAAGGGCTCCCATAGCTAACTTTGCCTGTCACATGAAACAAATGGAATTCAATTCTACAAAATAAAATGTCCAATAGTACATGCTGGAAACTAGACTACATGGTCCATAAAAATAAAGTAAAATCAATACTTAGCAAACAATAACTTTACTTAAGTTGTTTACCAAAATATGCCATGCAATTTTTCCACTCAATCAGCACCAATTTTCTGTGCCACATTCCATTATTTTCAACTTGATGCATGACGAAGTTCGTCAAAGGTTAAAGAAACCACGTAACCAACTACAATACATTTTGTTAAGCTACGAAACAGTCATCGGCTGAGTTCATTACCCAAGAAAACAAAACCCAACTAAATGCAGATATGCAGAAATAAGTGGGGCATACAAAGAGGTCTTAGAAACATTACCTGTTGTATTGCAAGTTCCATGAATATATGAGTGTCTGGAGAAGTCATCTTAAGCTGATTCAGTAGGAACAGAATGATGCAGAGAACGATGGTTTATCCTGTTCCAGTGACTTGTGTTCTGCACATATGCAATATATCAAATAGGTTAAATTACACTAGGGTACTTTAAGTTTGAAGTTTATAACAAATTGGTCATTTTAAGTTATTTTGGTCTTCTTTAAGTTTGGGGTTTGTAACAGATTGGTTCTTTAAGTTATTTTGGTCACACATAAGTCCTTTAAGTTTACAAACCTCAAACTTAAAGAGCTTTAGAGTAATTTAGCCTATCAAATATTATCCTACATTGACATAGTACAAGCTGTAAATTAACTATCACATATAAATTCATATATAGGAATGTAAGAATAGCACAAAATTATAAAAATTGTGAAAAGTGTTTGAATATGTGTGAATATCAATTTTGTAGGTGGAAATGAAAACCAATAACCCAAGACACAAATTGAGAAGTAAATTTATGATTTTTCCTGTACACACCCTGAGACGGGTGTTGCGTGAACGAAACTTCTGCCAGAAAGCTATCCACGGCGGCTGTGCTAGAAGTAACGGCGGTGGGTGGCGGTACGCTGGTATCAATTCTACGGGAGAGAGTCGGACGGCGGCGAGCGGCTGTTCAGTGGAAGTTTAAGAGGGATCGTGACTATTGCATAGAAAGAGAGGAAGAGGAACAAATGTATTTCTTTTTTATTTTTAATAAAAAAATCCCTTAATTCTAAGAGTGCTTTGTTCGTCGTTGAATTTGCACGCGCCGATCAATTTTATTCTCAAATTATTTGAAATAGTTAAAATGTATATGAATTTTATTCCCTAAATTTTGAGACGAATAGAGTATTATTAATGTCAATAAATTTCTTCCCTCCGTCAAGTTTCATAGTTATGGATTGTCAACTCAATGTAATGTATTCAAGGATAAAATTGATCGAAAATTTTGAATTTTTATTGTCGAATCGATTCGTGAATTAGTCATTAAAAATCAAGATGATATCTGAATTATGTCATTACTTATCAAAGCGATCCCTAAATTATTTATTTGAAATATCAAATTGATCCTTGATACTGTCAAATAAATGTTAAAACTAAAAGAATGTATTCAATTGTTATTTGTTACCTTTTGCATGTTTCTGATGAAGTTTCATTCATGTTCAACGCACTCTTGAAGGTCTTCATGGAAAAGTGTTCAAAACCACTTTATATTCCCTTTGTTTTCTACATCCACAAACATATGTTATTATAAACGTAATTTTGCATATGAAAAATTCTCTCTATGCTACCAAATCACTAACCACCCCCAACCACCAGGATTGGAGCTTCTTTAGGGATGGATTAAAGATGCGATGTCTCCCTTTCTTATGTTCCAAGGGCTTTAACATGTTGATGTCTCCCTCACTTAAACTTATGGTACCATTGTTGGGATGATCTCACGATGAATCCTCCCATCTTGTAACCGCTTTTATCCAGTAATACAATAAATTTGGGGAGGTAATGTTACAATTTTAGAAGGTTTATAGATGCAGGCTTTTGGAGTAGTCCTAGATGGATTGGACTTTTTGTGTCCTTAAGGGTTAGGCCTTTAGTCCAATCCAGATCAATTGTCTTCAAAGCTAGTACACGAAATGTGGCGATGGTTTTCTCCCAAGTAGAGATTTTTGATGAACGACATTGGGTTGATGATCATGTATGTAACGTGGAATGCTTATTCTGTATGTGACGGAGACCCATTTATTGTATGCCAAGGATGGAAAGAAAAAAAAAAACTCATACGTAATGGGAGCCTTAACTGAGTTATATGTGTCCTCAGTTCCTTTTTTTTTTCTTTTCAAATCATCATTTCTTAAAGGATGAAGGAGAGTATGGGTTTTCTGAGTCAATCAACTATTTATTTTTGAGATATCAAATATTAAACAAATGAAGGCCTTTGTCAAGGGATTCAGGCTCAAAATCCTCATAGGTAAGACAAGTTTTATCGAGGGATTCAGGCTCAAATGAAGAAAGCTAGGTTTGTTGAAGACAAAGATTTCATCAAGTGTTAACTTAGGAAGAGGTTGATATTCACAAAGACGGTGAAGTATAGTCCAATATTGGTAAAGTTTACAAAATAAATGACTAAGAAAAAAAAAGATACATAGATCAAAAATTTAAATGAAGTTAACCAACTTTTGATGTGGTATTGCCTTGTAGCATCTTTAATGAGATGAATTAAAGTGGGTAAATTAAGTTGTTTTTTACGGGGTTAAATTGTCATGTAAGACTTAATCAATTGATAGTTGATTTAAGTAGTTCTTACCTTGCTAATGATTGTTTATAAAGAACTCAAGTTTGACCTTACATATTTATATTTTTTTATTTGTAATTAGTTTTAATTCAAAATTAATATTAATTTAATTATTTTGAATAAAATGCTTAAAAATATTAATTGTTAAAGTTGTAACAAAAATTATTTTAATAAATTTTACCTAAACAAATTGTAAATAATAATAACTATATAAAATTAAAAATCATACAAAATACACAACAATAATACATAAAAAATACATTTTCAATGGAATAAAAGTTAATACAAAATTAATGACAAAAAATAATAAATTTAATGCTTGTGATTTTTTTCATCAATAATTTCAATGCTTGATATTTTTAGTTAAGATTGATTATACACACTAAATTTTAATTAACAATTTGTCATGTCATGTTTACTTCAATACGAGTTTTGTATAATCACGTCAATCTATAAAGAAATTTAGTTATAATGCATCATAATTTAGATATAGTGCATCATCATCATAAGCTAAAATTGGTCTTAGGGCAGCGCATGTGAACAAAAGGCTTGGCTCTTTTTAGTTGACGTTTTACATATTCTATCAGCACTGGAGAAAGTCTTCATGCATAGCATATGCTTTCACAACGTGAAGTAACTCAATCTCAGCCATAAAAAAACAATCCTTTTAACTTTCAAATTCAAAACTCAACCATTAATAATTAGTTAATCAGAAAGAAATAGTCTAACAGTAGGAGATCAACATAATTAATATTTTCACGTAAAATTTAATAAAGTATTTTTTCTGTAACTTTAATAGTCATTATTTTTTACACTGTAATTAAACTAATTAAATTAATCTCCGTGAGTTCAGCTCAATTAGTAAAAACAATGCATAATATATGTAACGTCCGGAGTTCGAATCTCGACACCACCAAAAAAACTAGTTAAATTAATATTAAACTTAAAGCAAAATTAAATACAAATAAAATCAATACAAATATGTAGAGTCAAGTTTGGATTCTTTATAAACAAGTATCATTGAAATAAAAACTATTCGTGTATGTTTGGTTTGGCGATGATGAAAATTGATTTTGAGAGAATTGATTTTAGTTAATAGTGAGTTTAATGTAAATGAATTTATGTTTGATTACATTAAAATAAAAGTGATTCTTATAAGTTGATGTTGTTTGGGTAGCTTAAATCAAAATTGATTTTAAATGTACAACGACTAGTATCAACAAGATACAGATGGATATTTGTATTTTCATTTTAAATCACGCGTCTTGCCGAAAATCTTTGATTTCTTATTAGTCATCCCATTAAGATGCTCATAAAACTAACAATTCATGATACAAATGGATATTTGTATTTTCATTTTAATTAGTCACTGGTTCATGTCTTTCTCTTAAATTTGGAGAAAATATATATTATGTGGGTTCCACCAAACAAAGGAAGTTGTCTTATTCCTTCCATAAAATTGTCCTTAGTGTCCTTTGTTTACATGTGTGTAGAATAAATGAATGTGGAAAGAAAAGAAGAGAAAACACATTTTTTTAAATTCGTTCCTACATGTGGAAACCCTCTTACTAGAAAGGGGATTTTTTGGTTGGTCCAAAAAAATATTTTCTTCTAAAATTGGAAAGAAAAACTTGAAGAGAGAGAGAGAGAGAAAGAGTACACTAAATCGAAGTGATCAAGTCCTCAAACAATGACAAGTTATTATATTAACTTAGAGCAACCTTGTAGAGTTTTATATTCAATTTTTTTTTTTACAAAAATATCCTATTTAAAAAAGAGATATTAAAAGATAAAACAATTTTCTCTCTTAACATAAATGTATATTATATATGAGTTTGTCTAATATGTGCAACATTGCACATGTTAAAGAAACTAAAATTAGCAACTTTTTATTGAAAATTTTTAACTATTTAATAAAAAGTTATATATTTAATATAAAACGTTCAAGTTTCAATGTAAACTTACTACTTTAAATTTTTTAACATGTGCAAATTTACACATGATAGAAAAACTCATTATATTATTATTAATAATATAAAGCAAAAATCAATTTTTCCTTGCTTTGAATAATAGGATCTTATACATGGTTACTTGTATGATATGAGGTCAACAACCACCGAGGCATGTTCAAGGGGTCAAATGTGGGTTTTCTCTTCTCTGAGAAGTTGTTTGAGTGGTTGGAGTAAAATCAATTCCACAATAATAACAACCAAGATATTTATCTTATTTAATGGAGTCAGATACATAAATCAATGACGTCAAAGTGTTGTATTAGAAACTATATATTTCTCCAACTAAATATTTCTCAAACTAATTTATCTCTAGACTCTTTTTAATAGTTTTTCTTACATTTTTTTTAGGCTATCTCTTGGGACCTGACTCCCCTACATTTAATCTACTCTCATAAGTACAAAATTCACAAGTTTTCTTTCTACATATACTCAAACCACCTAGGTCTAGTTTCTACCATCTTTTATACTACACGTGCTACCTCAACTCTAATGTCGTCATTTCTAATTCTATCACATTTAGTTAGTCTTACCACACATCCAACACAACATCCTCATTTCCGCTACACTTACTTTATGTTCGTGTTGGTTCTTCACCATCGAACACCATGTCCCATACAATATCGTCGGTCTTACCGCTCTCCGATAAATTTTTACCTTCAACTTAAGTGGTACTTTCGCATCACATAAAACATATGAGGCATTCCTCCATTTCAACCACCCATCTTGGATTTGATGGTTTACATCTCCTTATATTTCTCTGTCATTTTGTACTATAGACCCAAGATATTTAAACCTTGTAACTTGTGGTATGATATGATCTCCAACTTTTGCATCTACCCTAGAAACGCTCCGCCTCTGGCTAAAATTACATTCCATATACTCTGTCTTGCTTATACTCAAGAAAAAACCATATGTTTCTAAGGCTTGTCCCCAAGTCTCCAACCTCCCATTTAATAATTCCTTCGACTCTCCAGGTAGGATTATACCATATGCTTAAAACATACATTTTGATGCTCGCTCTTGGATGTGTTTCATATGTACATCGAAAACTAAGGTGAAAAGATAAGGGCTTAGTGCAATCCTATTGTTATGAAAAAATCTTCGGTGTCTCCACCTTGTGTCCTCACACTAGTCGAGACCCAGCCCCCTCATACATGTCCTTGATAGCTCGAATGTAGGCCACCCTAATACATTTCTTCTCTAGGGCTTTCCATAAAATCTATGTAAACACTCTAACATATGTCTTCTTCAAATCACTAAAAACTATATGCAAGTCCTTTTGATCCATTTGATACCGCTTCATCACACGTCGTAGAAAGTATATTATGTTCATTGTCGACCTTTCAGACATAAAACCGATTTAGAGTAAGATCACTTCCAATAATCCTAAATCGATATGAAGTGAAGCCAATATTGCTAGCTTTTTAGGGTGTCGACGAATCAATTCTTGTAGGCAGGATATTAATTTTTTTTGAAGAAAGTTACCATTCATACCTCTATTTTAGCCATATCATTGACTATTTTATTTTATCCTAAAATTAGTATTGTGTCCATCAACTTTAAATATTGAGTCCGTTTGTTATAGCTTTTTTAAGAAAAAAATCACTTATTTTAAAAAAATAATCACTTTTATGAGTATTGTATCCGTTTGTTACAAATTTAAAAAAAAATCAGAATCTAAAAATAATCTAAAAACAACTTCAAATGAGAAGTTGTTACGAGCAGCTTAGGACCCGTTTGTTACAGATTAAAATAAAAGTGATTTTGACATAAATAATTTAGAGATTATTTTTTAGAGATTCTTTAAAAAATCAGAATCTATTTTTTTTTTGTTTACCATGTCAAAAATCACTTTTTTTTTAAAAAAAAGTTATTTTTGGTTTGTTTGGATACAACTTTCTAAAAGTGATTTTTTATTATAAAATTACCATAAAGGACACAATTTTTTTTTCTTTCCAAAATAACATGTTTGTCCAAAAAAATTACTTTTTTATGTAGGAAAACTAGTATGTTAATTAAAAAATGCATTTACGTTGTAAAAATAACATACTATCTACATATTTGTTACATTCAAAAAATTTACACAAGATATTACATAAAATTATCAACATGAATTCAAATAAAATAGTAACATAACATATTCCTTAAAGAAAAATTAACATATAATATTTTAAAAAATATTCGAGCATAATTGTAGTATCTATACTCTTTTCATTCATTGTCATCGAAAATAAATATATAAAAATATGATAATGGAAAGAGAAACAGAAAAAAAAAATATACAGGTTCAATTATGAATGAATCAAAAAGATAATAGAATTGCTAACCTTCACAACTTAGATGATCTGCAACAAAAAAATAAAAGAGGGAACTCACTTGTTTAGAGAATAGAGAGAAGAATAACGATTAGGCTGTGAAAAAAGGAAGATTAGTCTTTGTATATATAGCAAAACAAGGATATGATTGGAATTTTAGTTTGTTTTAAACATATCTTTTTCGTTAAAGTCCCGTAACAAATTTCTCTCTCCTCTAAAAATAATCTATTAAAAAAAAGCTGCTCATAACAGCTTCTCATTTGAAGCAGTTTTTAGATTTTTTTTAGATTCTGATTTTTTTGAAAATCTGTAACAAACAGATGCAATATTAAAAAAAGTGATTATTTTTTTAAAAAAAGTGATTTTTTTATAAAAAAAGCTGTAACAAACGGGCCCTGAAAATAAAATAGATTTTTTTTAGAGGAGAGAGTAAATATAATTTAAAAGATTGAACTAATTTTGTAACAAAAAATCGCTTTTATATAGTTGTATCCAAACAAATTAGATTATTTGTTTAAAAAAAGTGATTTTTATCACAGTAAACAAACGCAAAATAGATTCTGATTTTTCATTTAATCTCTAAAATATAATCTCTAAATTATTTTATATCAAAATCACTTTTATTTTAAACCGTAACAAACGGATCCATTATATACTCTTCAATAATTAATTAGTGCTATCTATTTTCTATATGCTAGAAATAAAAATAAAAAATAGTATCGATTGAGAACAATTATAAACCGAATATATATGAATTTTACATATTTATATATTTTGATATAACTGTGACCCCATTCATTAAATTTTTTAGATCCTTCCATGCTTGTAAACATCCCGTGGGTACACTTGAGACCAAACATTAATTAAATATTACTCCCTCTATTATAGGTTATCGTTTGAGTAAAGATTTAACGTTCATGTTTAACTGTCATTTTGATAGTTTAAAGGTATAATTCGTCAATTATACCTTTTTTCAGTTACTTTTATTTACTCATTTTCAATAAAACTAATTAATGTTATCTATTTGAAAAACTTAAGTCTGTTTTTTTTTAAACAAAGTATGGTTTTTGTTATCTACAAATTTAAACAAATTTGTTACCTATAGTAATGGTTACATAAAGAGATTAAATTCTATAAATAAGACGAGTACATTGCTAAAAAAATTTATTTGCAAAATAAAAGAACAATTCTAATGAAAAAAGTAAAACACTCCATGAATGTTAAAAAAGAAGAAAAAGCAAATGAGAAAGTGTTATAAGAGAGAGATAGACTATGTGTAAAAAAATATGAATTAATGGGAGATAGAGTAACTAACAATTGTTTGTTATGAGAGATAACACATTAAATTTACTGGAAAGAGAAAGTGTACACTAAAAAATATGAATTTATTGCTAGATTAGAATGAGAATAAAATAAGCTATGTGATCGCTTTGGTGGAAATCTAGGTTTTGGCGAAACAGGGATTTGCACACACCAATAAACTGTCTAAATTGAAATGGATCACTTTTATTTCTGTTGTCATTGTAGGCTAATGAAATTACCTAGATCTACTTTTATTTTTGTTACTGATCTGGGTTTTTAATTTTTTGTTTCTTGGTTTTTCATCTTCAATAAATTGGAAAGGGTCACAAATTTATGGTGGTTACATCATGATGTATTTGTTTGGAGAAAAATATTCTAAATTTGTACTTTTGATGATTACAACATGAATTTTCGTTTTTAAAGTTTTGATTTTTTTTGTTTTTCAATATCAAAGTAACTGAGGGACGAACTTATGTTAACATTATAAATGTTTTGAACCAATGTAAAACGTTAAAAAAACATATGAGAACAATTTAAAACCTAAAATAAACTTAAAAAAACAAACATGCAATTAAGCTTAAAAATAATTAAAGAAGTATATACATTGCATCTCTCATTTCCATTAGTTTACTTTTTTTTGAAAGGTTTTCCATGTGTATATGTATACATAAAAACAAGCGGTTGCATATTTTGATAACTCTTTTGTTTTTAATACATGTATGGTAGCAATCATTTAGAATTATCATTTGAGCACACTCACACAAAAACAAATATAACTTAATTATTTTAAAAATATTTTTTTTTTCTCTAGATACCTTTTGTAAATAGGGTTAATTAAGTAAATGATCGATATAAATATTCAGAATTTTGTGTATTTGTCCCTGCAAAATAAAATCACACTTTTTAACTACTCTAAAATTTTCTGTCAATATTTTTAGTAACTGTAAAATTTCCATCAACATTTTTAGTCTATGTGAAAAATTTATGTGGACATTTTTTATCTCAAAAGCTAAAGGAAAATGTCATAGAGACTAAGAAAAATTTAACACAAACACTAGTCACTATATATGATTGTTTATACGAGGATTATAGTATGATTTACATTGTTCAAACAAAAAAAAGATCCGAGGGAGTATACGATGTAGCATGCGAAATGAGCACGATTGTTGTTGTAGGGAGTGTAATATGAATATCTATTGTTGTCGTCGTTGAATAAAAGGTCAAAGTGGATCTTCAAAGTTAAATGAGTGAGTTCATTGAAAGATTTGACCTTCAAGGCTTCACCTACTGCATATCCGTGGAAGTTCTCGAAGAATTCTCCCCATCATTTTGTGCTTAAAATATCTCTATTTAAATCATCAGTCCGATTTTTTTTTAAAGAAGGCAAAAACAATATATTAAGAAAAAAGTGATATTGTTTCAACAGTACCCAATATGAGTGTATGACTATTGACTATATATAGAGAGGTTGCACCTACCGTTCTGGCTCAGCTGAAAAGAAAGAAAAAAAACATGGCTAATGTTATGAGACCAAGATCCAGTTTTAATCAAGGTCCTAAAGTGACAATCAATGTTGTTAGTGTTATTAATGTTTGCAACATCATGGGAGTGGAAACCAATCCTTTTCATGGTCTTATGGCCTTCATTTTCTTTGTACTCATTGGTTTCCTCCAAATTAGTTGTCCAGATAATCCCACTGCATTTCATGTCCATCCAAAGACAATGTTTGTCTCTATTGCTAGTTTTCTACTATATTGTTTGGTCTTTTAGATTAAGATTAAGTTTGCCACAACAAGAATTGATACACTCATGGAAGTGTTTGGTTCACTAACATGATTAATGTAATGTAATGAAGAATTGTACAATTTTTTGTTCAATCTTTAATGTCTCTCTTCT
>Ga0228710_1010425_pt1 | contig 12428 bp, 5 predicted proteins | sample MedpolnodulmetaG_FD_177995 | JGI IMG/M metagenome (GOLD analysis project Ga0228710, IMG submission 177995) | Root nodule microbial communities from Medicago polymorpha collected in Santa Monica, California, United States - pink nodules | ecosystem: Host-associated > Plants > Roots > Nodule...
AAAAAAAAAAACTAGAGAAGGGGAAAATGTGTATTTTTTAAAGTGACAATAATGAGTAGCAATAAGGAGAAACAAAGTCACAATTAAGGAGTGGGCACCACTTTCACAAGGAGAAACACAGTGTTACCCCTTTCTCTCTCAATCGCAAATTATCCTCACTGTGCCTTGACCTTTCACCGCCACCATCACCATCCTTCCACCTAATCTCCCGACCATCATGTAGCCTCGATACTGGTGATGCGATCAGCCTCCACGGTTGCGTCATCACCAAACTCCTTCGGGGGTCTGTTTCTTCCGGTGCCGCCGTCGTCCATGGTGGCGGTACGTTCTTGTTCTTTGACTACCTTTACCGTCCTTCGCGCCGGTGACATTGGTGGTTGCGGATCTGGATCAAAACTCCACTTCCCTTACGGTGATGATGGATTGATGTTGTATTTGAAGAACGTGACCTTAGATCTTTTCTGATCCGAGTTTCGCGTCTGCCTCTTTTAATGAATTTTCTCGGTTTTGTCAGATTGTTGTTGTGTTGCTCATCTTGCTTTGTTCCCTGATTTTAACTTAGGTCTGATGAGATCTGCAGGTTACAAATTTTACAGGTTTGCATCCACTGCACAGAGAAATTGGGGAAGGTCTTGAATCAGTCTCAATCATTTTTGAATGAATTTGGATTGTTTGGTTACTGTTAGGAAAATCAGTTCCGGCTTGTGTTGATTCTTTTTGAATCGCAACGTCGTGTTCATGGATAGTTTGGCTCAAAAGGGCGACTATTGCTTGTTGTTGTTTTGCAGGGAGTTGATGGATCGTGGATTGTTTATGTGTTGGCAGACGATTCATACGTCATTTATCCCAGTCATCTTGTTGATTGACATGGGATTGTGTGGACTCGAAAGAGTCATCAATGCTTGTTGTCGTTGTTGCAGGGAGTTGATGGTACGTGATCCGATTCGTGTTGATGATCGATTCATTCGCCAAACTTTAGACCCGTGCTTAATTGTTAGAATTGTTTAGGGTTGGACCCACTTTATGGATCATTTTTTGTTTTTGCCCGTTAGGGTTGTTGACTGAGTCAGGTTTTATGTCCCCCCCAATTTTTATGTATTTTTTTTCTTTTTTCATAATATATATGAGCAATTGACAACAAAGGAGAGTATTGTTCCAACCTAGTTGGACACTATTCTTTTTGATGTCATTTTGCTCTTGGCTTATCAAAAAACTTTCTTGTATAAAACATGACACAAAACCTTTTCTCATTTTGATACTAAAACAAGCCAAGAACCTTGGAGTATAACTAACATTTCATAGTATAATATAAAGGCTTTCCATTTCCCAAATAGTTCACATAGTCTAAGATTTAAGGTCTATGCATTTTCCTCTAATATGACATGCAATGTGAAAATGAAAAGACCAAACCTCAAATTAGTTCATATTTTTAAGATGGTATCATTCATTCACTTCTCCAAAATAAATTTAATAAATCAATCATCAATGAAATCACTATGTTACATTTCTATCCTATTTCCCCCAAATAAATAAATAAAAAATAACAGCAATAATTCTCATTACACATAAAAAAAATATAAATTTTCAAGTTCGGGGGGCATTTTGCACATAAGTGCAAAACTCTAGGGTGGGTATTTACAAAATGTCATGTTCACTAACATAAAAATTTGATGGAAGGGGTAAATTGATTAACGTTGTGCAATTGCAGGGGGTAATTGAAGTTTTGTTAATTTCAGGGGGTAATTGACGAAACTTACAATTTCAGAGGGGTAAATGCCTATTTACTCGTTTTAATTTTCATCATAGAGAATGTCTTTTATCAATTTTAAAAATTAGACTTGATTTATAACCAAAATCTTTTGTATTCTCCTTTATCCCAATGAAAATAAAAATAATTTTTTTTGGCACTATTGGGTAAATGAGTTTATTGGATTTGGGTCTAATTTTACCCGAAACACATTATTTTTTATGTGTTTTTCATTTTTAAAACCATATTTACCCAATTACCCAACCCAATCCACTTTTTTTTTGTTTTATTTTTGTGGTTTTGACCGGGTTTTACGGGCTGACCCAATCCATATACACCCTAATATTTCTCTTCAAACCAATAGTGTAATGAGTAGTGATATTTGTACATCCAATTGATGACAACTTTGGTGACAATCTTGCTTTTCTTTTTTCTTATTGGTCAAAAACAATGGAGAGAGAAAAACGAAGAGAGAGAATAAGAATGTCGTGTGAGTATGAGAGAGAAAGCTGTCCAAAAGTTGTCACATAATGGTTGTACAAATATCATTTATCTAGTGAAATAGTGTCTTCTAACTAGTTGACCAATAACAAATATTTATTACGTGAATGATTTTTTTTTTTAAGGATACGTGAATGATTTATACAGTAAATAATTATTAATGTATGATATATTTATTCAAATTTTTATGTAGATACCACAATGCTAATATAATGAATATCTATATTTTAACTAATTTATGACATTTTTAAAATAAATAAAAACTAATTGATGATTGAAATCCTCTCCAAAAAAAAAATTGATGATTGAAAGACACTTGTAACTAATTGATCAGTGACACACTTATAATCAGTGTAATAAAATTTCCTTCAATATAATTCCCTTTCCATTAATTGATTAGTGAAACACTATGTTCTAAATAATTTTTTTTTTTGAAGGAACTATGTTCTAAATAATTGATCAGCGGAAAACATAATGGTTTATATATATAAATATATATGTACTATAATTTTGTTCAAATTTATATTTAGAAGATGTTTTTTTTTTGACAAAATATTTAGAAGATGTTGAAAATATACAATCCTAATAAAACACATATTTATCTTTGGCTAAATTGCATTTTTGGTTCCTTAATTAAAATTCGATTTATTTTGATCCTTAACTTCTCTCTATTACACATTTTGGTTATTTCCGTTAGTTTTAATTCAAAAACGTTACGTTTCCTTCATTTTCTTCTGGAATTTTTCCGTGATTCTTGTTGTTGAAGGTTGATGGAGATGATGTGAAGATGAAAAAGAGGAGAAGAAGATGAAGAAAATCTAACGTTTTTGAATTAAAACTAACGGAAATGACCAAAATGTGTAACGGAGAGAAGTTAATTGACCAAAATAAATCGAATTTTAATTAAGGGACCAAAACGATACTACCTAAATAGTTAAGGGACCAAAAATGCAATATAGCCTTTATCTTTTAACAAAACAATATCCTCCTGATCCTCTATCTGATTAACCATTGAAAGACAAATGATCGTGAATTATATTCTTTATGCTTTCTCTATCTTCTACATTTCTTTCTTTAATATGTCAATGAAAGTATGGAGGTTGATGGTTTGAATACTAAGACAATTTTTATGGGGAGGAGTCAAAGTTGGGAATAAATTTTCGTGGGTAAAGTGGGTGTGGTGGTGAGTGGGCTGAACCGGGAAGGTGGTTTAGGTGTTAGATACTTAAGGCTATTCAATTTTATAAGAAAGTGTACCATGGTCATAAATATAAATGAATAGTGTTTAGGCATACACATATAAAAAGATATTTTTTTAATAATAAAAAAGAAATTGATAATGAAATGACTTAGACTTTTAAAAAAACGATTTTTGATATGTTTGTGACCAAATACTATTCATTTATATTTGTGTTTATACAAGAATGCCTCCAATTCTACTCTTTTGACAAAGTGGGGGTGGAGGTTAGTAGATGAAAAAAACTCAATTTTGGAATAGAAAAATGTTATTTGGACAACCATTTAATTGTCCAACAACGTATTTATATATAATGTAGATATAATTTCATTTTTTATTAGTTTTTTCCTCCCTCGTCGAGTTAAATCAATATTTATAAATGATGTATTTTTATATGGTTGTCTCGTACGTCATCAAATTTTGAAATTGGTCTTTGGGATAAGTTCCTTGAAGTTAATTAATATGATATAAAGAGTTGTTTGTCTCGGATAATGAGCTTTTACAAATCCTTTTCCTAAGGTTGGAATGGGTGGAGTGTTATAATAGGCATTGTATGTGTGTTGGCCTATGTTTTATTTTGCCTTGCCTTTTTGGTTTAAGGAGTAGGTGGTTGTTAGCTTTTCTTACTTGTTTAGGTGGTTTATCTTGCTTCCCTGTTGGTGATTCGGTAGGGCTCCTTGTAACTGCTTCAGCCATGTCTTTCTCTTCTTGAGAGGACATTGGTTTATTATATTGGCTGTTCAAAAAAAGAAAATATGGGTATCGAGTGTCTGTTGAGTTTGACTAGTGTTCTCTTGGCAAAGCACCATGTGGTGGAAAACTGTGTGCAATGGAGGGAAGGTTTAGAGAAGGCAAGGATAAAATATACCATGCTTCAAAGTAAATAAAAATTCAGCCATAACTGGTGATAATATTGTTTGCACTAAAATGACATATATTTCGTTAAGAGTCCAAAATAACAACATAATTAATTTAGAGTGTTTCTAGTTCTAAATAATATTCAAAACCAACAATGAATCAAAGGATTACTCACCCAAATAGTCTTCAAGTATCGGAACCTCAAGTAATATTGGAACTTTGAGAGCACAACGATAAGATTAAATCAGATATGGATCTTTAAGATGACTAAAATGCCAGATATGGATTGAGACTCAAATTGGTTGGAGTTTGGCCTAGGGATGGAGGAGAGACAGGTTGGAAACGGTGGGAATAAATCAGATATTTATATATGTTTTTTCAATCAAAGAAAAAAAGTCTAGTCTTTTATTAAAATCACGAGAAAGTTAACTCTCCTTAAAAATGGTTTTATAATTGTTTTTGTAGTCTATCTATCTATCCACTTCTTCTACTTACACTATATGATAGCAAGTTACTACCATTTTTACTTACCCATACCCAATTTTCTTCCACACTTTTTCCTTCATAACTTTAGGGTTATTTTTGTCAAATCCGTTGTCAAAAACATTATTTTTACTTAGATACCCATACCCAGTTTTTCTACAATGACATTTCTTTCCCACTTTTCAGGGTTATTTTTGTCAAATCCTAATCAAAACCAACTTTATCAACTTTTCACTTTATCCAACCATCTTTTCTTTATTACATTGTCACATAATTGTGAACAATAATCTATCTACTTACAATATATGATAGCAAATGTTTCCATAACCGGTAATCTTTCACATAAAGTAGCTTCCTCCTCTATCTCTGACTTTATCATTTTAAAGAAGTTTAATGTCTGTATCCACCCTCCAAAGGCTTCCCAAGATTATTGAAGTTGTTTGGCACCCTCCTATTCTCCATTTGATCAAATGTAACACAGATGACTCAGCAACCACTGCATCCTCATCTTGTGGTGGCATCTTTAGAGACAAAGATTCCAAATTCCTCCTTTGCTTTACAAAAAATACTGGAAATGAGAATGCTTATCAAGCTGAATTATCAGGTGTAATCAGGGCTATAGAAATTGCAGCACATCATAAATGGAATTCTCTTTGGTTAGAGGTTGATTCAGCTTTAGTGGTGAATGCCTTCAAAAATCAATCTCTAGTTCCTTGGAGACTAAGAAATCGGTGGAATAACTGCATGCATATTATTAGTAACATGAATTTTTTGGTATCTCATGTGTATAGAGAGGAAAATTGTTGTGTTGATGCCCTAGTCAACCTTGGTCTAACCCTAGATAATCTTACTATTTGGCTAGAGATCCCTGCTTGTATTAGAGGTTACTATGGTCAAAACAGACTAGGTTTGCCTTGTTTTAGATTTGTTAACTTTTGAAGAGGTTTGGCTTGGGCCCCTCTTTTTCCTTTGTTTTTTCTTGTTTCCTTTTCTTTGACTAATATATTTTGGATAGTCTTAGCACACTGCTAAGCTATCTTTGCTTTAAAAAAAATATAAATACAAGTTCCAACTATGTTGAAAAATTGTTTAAAAGTGGCACTGGCATATAATAATATATAATAATCAATCAATATGAACAATTGAGGAAACAATATATGAAAAATATTATAAAAATAAATAAATAGCAGTGATCGAGTACTTATGATCTCCAAAGAGCAACTTTAAATTTAGTTTCAAAGCAGTATAAAGTATCTATAATTCTATCTAACTCTAACTCTAAGGAAATTAAACAAATATAACATGTTGGGTGCAAAACTTGTGACATGGTTCGTCACTAAAACAACAACAAATAAATTAGCATGGAGGCTTAAAATGGGTTACCAAAGGATAACATAGTAATAAGGGTGGCTTGAAAAGGCTTAGAGTATCAAACAAGTGTTTTGTGTGTATAAAAATATGACCAATGGTTTATAGAAAACCAATGCAAGGCTCGAGTAAAATAACATTCAAACATGGATCACATATGAAAAAATGACATTAAAAAGCGGAAAATATTTGTTTCGAATTCTCACCAGTTATGCTATAGATAAAAGAGATGATGATTATGATGAACATCTTCAGTAGAAAGCCCCAAAGTCATTATGCTCTTGAACTTTGTAAGTAAGCTAGCTCTCTGCCTTGGCGGTGAGAAGAATTCTCTAAGATAAAAACAATTTTAAATTTTTTTGAAATGGAAAGGTGATGAAATTCATGCGAATTCAAGAAGCATTGTCATGAGTAGCAAACAGTAAGTGATCATATGATAACTTTTTATTTTTATTTTAAGAACATAAAATAAAAAGAAAAAAAAATCATAAAATTTCATACTGATGTGGGTTACCTCCCACGATACGCTTCTTTTAAAAAGTGGCATATATGATTAAAAAAAATTATCATTCTTCTTCCTTTTGTTGGGTAAGTGAAGAAAAATCTAATTTCAAAACAGAATAAACGTTGTGTATAAAACAATAATATTTCCCTATCAATGGATCCTTACTAATGAACATGGTCACAGATCAAATCATTACCTCTTGTAGTGTAGTTCCTTTGAAGTCAAATTTATGTAATCGATTACGAGCGCCACTCAATCAGCAGTGCCTCTACCCTAGATTTTTGAAAGTGATATCAGGTTTTTCAGTGACTTTTGCTTCTACACAAGGGTTCTATTTATATAATCCCTTGTGTGCTCACCAAATTAGGCGTTATTGGGCTTGTACAAACCCAATAACCCATTCACTTGATCTACTAACTAATTAGCTTCACTTACTAAATGTACCCCCAAATAAGTCTTACTTAGTTCTCTCGTTCAACTGCCCTTATGTGTGTGACCTTGTAGATTATCGTAATGTTGGCAATGATATTAAATCACATATTTAATATTATAAACAGTGAGCGATATCTAAAAACACGTCACTGTTATCCAAGTGATGAGAATATCACCTGATCTGACAAACCTTTTATGTGATAAAGATCTTGTGCATTGTCCCTTTTTTGCCCTCATGTCTATATTGAACACAAGGTATAATATGTCACACTTGTCCAATTCAATATTGCGTCTTTAGACACTTCTCCTGTTATATAGGAGCGAAAATTCCATATAGATCACTCGTGTCCCTCATCATGATTTATCGAGGACCCATCAACCGACTTTATAGTCATCATGTTACGAATGAAGTTTGTACGACAACAAAGTATATGACTCCTACATTTAGGATATAAAGTGGTTTCATGTGGAATGGTGGAATTCACCCCTTATCAAGCATTCTCATGGTGGGTCAATCAAATACAAATATTACCATTAATATTTATATCTACGTGAAGACTTAATAACTCCTTATCCATGATCCGTGAGATGTGATCATCAATCTACTCACATAATAATCTCTATGCTTTAATGTTATCCCACTTCACACTAAATCTTGATTACAAATGTTTTAAGAATAGTGTCCTTGTGTTTAATGGCGTTTTTCGATTAAGTTATACTTAATATTCCATTTAAACAAACTAACTATTCTATTGACTTTATTATATTAAAGCCATAAACATAATAAATAAATGTCTTTATTTAATAAATAAATATTCGATATACAAGTCTCATGTTCTAATAAATAATTGTCCTCTAGGCTTACACCAATAGTAAGGACTCCATAAACTTGAGAAATAGATGATGTTGCTTATATATACTTTTTGAGTTGACATCGGTGAATAATATGCATATATGGTATCTAAAACTTCATCAATCTCATTTTTTTCTCGACGTTGTTGCTAAAACTTTGAGGTGTTTTTTGTTGGACATCTAAATTTCTTCAAAGTCGAGACTTATTAGTTTTCTTCCAAACTAAATCATCCTTAAGTCTCATTGTTTTTCCGTCCTCATGTTTGTTTCTACAACAATGAAGTTATCTCCAATCTCCGGCTTCTCAAACTTAACCACTTGCTAAAATAACCTCTCACATTGACTCTCAAATTTTTCAATTGAAACATGATTAGTATTCGTGAATTCAATGAAAATATCTTTGATGTGAAAGTTCTCATCAATCTCTCAAAAGAATTTGAGTAGGAAGCATTTGCTCCCAATTGATTTTTTTCATGAAAAACTCGTCTTCTTGTGCTTCCAAGACTACTAGATCTTCACCTTCTTGTGGTGGGACATAAAAGTCTAAAGTGTCACTCTTATGTCCTTCTCTATAAAAAAAAATATATATATATATGGTAGAAACTGAAAGAGGTGTTTTTCAAATGTATCTCATGATCTTCCCCATAAGTATACGACATTTTGTGGATAGAATATAAGTTTCAGTTTCTTCTGAAAGTTATAGAAGAAAATAATCATTAAAATCTTTCATGCTTTGTGATAGATATTTGACAAGTGAACCAAAATCAATCGAAGTAATAAAAATTCGTTCTACAAGGACTGTATTTAACTTCTACTTGGCAATTTCATTATTAAAAAGGATGTAATAAATTTGTATTTATGCCCTAGGCAGTTGAGTTGTTTTGTAACATAAACGGATGAAAAGCAGATAAAGGTTGGTTTTTAGAAATTTGAGAGAAGTATGGTTAAGACCTTCGAATCCTCCGAAGCTCTCCTATGGTAATTTGCACTCCTAATTCAAGCAATGATTATCTAGTTTAACGATAGATTAACAAAGTAATTCTACTCAATCTCTTGACCTAGAATTCTCCCCGCAAGTGACAACCCCTTAATCTCTTTAAGTGAATTCGAAACTGTTGGAGGTTTTAACAGAACGTTAATCCCTATGTCATAGCCTAATAATGATCTATCTCTAGCTTGATTACTTAGGTTAAACTTATTACCTAGATCAGAGTCGAAAGCCAGGGTTAGTGGTCATTCAATCTCTAAGATCAATTTTCATATTCATAAAGCTAGGGTTAGTATTCGATGATAAACATACAAAAAGCATTAAACATAAAGTAATATGAATTAAAACTAGACTTTCATTGATATTCAAATGAGTTCAACAAATTAGGGTTCCCATAAAATTACATCAGATTCATCTAAGTGTCAACCACAAAGAGATTAGTTACTCATAGCTAAAGTACAAGATAACTAACATAAAAACAAGGATTCATACGAGTATTGGATGATTGACTATGAGTTTTGATGGTCTGCCACCAGATCTGCAAAGCTTCCGCTCCAAACTATACTTTTTCTCTCTAAAATCGTGAACCCCTATTCCAAAAATGCACTTTTCTATAAATAGGCAACTCAAATTCGGCCCCCGAGCCCACAATATCGGCGCCCGAAAGCTCAAAAACGCGTTCTCCAATCAGCCACTTCGACGCCCGAATGTCAGAATTCGGGGCCCGAAAATTGTCGAAGCCAAAGTGCTTCTCTGATGGCTGGAATTCGGGGCCTGAATGCTTGGATTCGCGACCCGAATTGGACTCTGTTGGAAATCCAAATTCTTCTATTTTTCTTGCTTTCCTTGCTGTTTAAGCTTGCTTGTGAACTCAAAACATCATGAAAATGACACTAAAAATAACGTAATGACTACTGTCATCACTTTGCGATATATACTTATCTCAACAAAGAAGAAAAATACCACTAGCATACAACATTAGCAACTCAACAAAAATTTATTGTAGAGAAAAAATAAAATTCAATAGTGATTTGGCAAACCCCGGCCAAAATTTAATGGTGATTGTTGCAAATGTATGAAATCGTGCAAGTAGTAAAATTAAAATGGTAAGATCGAATGTTGAACTCAGGGATTGCTTTATATTGTCGAATAATTTTTAAAACTTAATTGAGCAAAGAGTTTCTCGATTGATTATTTTGAGTAATTGTAAAGAAATTATAAAAGCAAAGAGTAATAACAATGAAAAAAGATGTCAGGGATGAATTTCCCTTGAATCCAACCTTTAGCTATCGATGAATCTTGGTTATTGAATCTATTCACCAAGTTATTACTGAGTTCTCTATATCGTTCTTATCTTAACTCCTTAGTGATAGAACCGTTAATTCTAAAATAACCCGTAAATCTTTAGTGAGTTTAATATCATAATTAAGCATTAATGAACAAAAATTATTAATTGGTTTTAGGGATTCACACCCCTTCCTAGACTAAAAAGGCAAGAATTTTTAATCTCAAGGTGTTCACAAAGTCCATTTCCGTTTCAAACCATAAATTAGTTAATCGGTGATCAAGCAATGTGTGTGTTTGTCGAAGAATTTCATTTGTAGATGATAGTTGCTATAGTTATAGCTATATAATCGTCGATCAAATGGATTCATAAGACGGATAATTGATGAAATATAATCCCATGGTATCTTTTTAATCTGTGAAAGTTTCCTTCAATTTACCGTATTTATTTATGTTACAAACAATTTTCCAAAACCCTAAATTAGAATAGTAAAAATAGTTGAAAAGTTAATTTATTCATCACAAGTCTCCGTGGATACCATAAATAAAATACTTTGATTGTTGTTGTAGACTATCAAATGACACCTTTGTTGGGTACTTGCATTAATATTTTAACATTACAGTCAATTTATTGTTCTAAGAAATTTTGTAGTTATTTTTAGTTTGTGTAATATATTTAATTCAATTTCACGATGTCTATTGGTGTCTCATGAGTATTTTTAGATGGAAAGACTTGGTGCAAGTATACACTATCCAAGTTATAGTATAAAAACATATTGATCGCATAGGGACTGAGGAGCTATAACTCTCTATAGCTTTTCGGTAGAAAACTTGTTTGCAAGAAAATAAAATAAATCATTTGTCACAATAGTAAATATAAAAGTTAAAGGTTGAGAAAACAGTTAAAAAGATTTAGAAATTCTCAAAGTGAAAAGTGTGGTTTAAACAAAGTTTAGTTATGACATAGCTTCACTACGATTTACGGAGCTATAGCTTTCTACGGCTTATTGGAAACCTGGTGGCCACTGAGAGTGTTGTGCACTCATCCTTCGTGTTAAGGCCGTGAAGACACACCTCTCGGGGTACAATCACACAGAATTTAACACATAACATTGCTAGATTAGGATCTCAAGATTTGCCACCAAAATGTTACTTTGCTTGAGCATTTGGCCTATGACAAGAGTCTTATATAAATCTTAGAGTTTATCCTTCTTCCAAGATCTAATTTACGTTCAACTAGCCTCTCTTGATCCCTTCACCTCTCGATGCTTAGGGACAATTCATATATGAAAAACATGTTCCACTACCATACCAACTAAGGATCAGGGAGCTATAACATTAGAAGTAAAAATGATCAATTCTTACTTCTAAAGATTTAGAGTTAAATTAGTTTTTTAGAAAGAAGCTCGACGTTATAGCTTTATACATAGCAAGTAAAGAATATCATAACCTCGTCATGTTTAAATCATGAGACGCGGTTTAGCTCATGGTGAGTTGAACCTCAAAGATGAAGATGAAAATAAACATAAATGAAAACATGAAAAGCTAAATTGATAGATTAAATAAAGCTAGTACAAGATTACAATCCTTGAAGGGAAGTGGTGAGCTAAAATCATCACTAAGTAATCTCACTATAAACCTCTAAAAACTAGCCACCATAGTCATCTATGGAGAAGATGAGAAGAAATGAAAACTCTAAAGATGTTAACCCTAGATGGAACTTGGCCTCTCCAATTCTATTACAAATTTTCGAACTCTTGGTACCGACACATGGTTGTCCTTTTATAGTACAAGGCCAACCAATCCAATTTGTACCCTTTGGTCATTTTACACATGAGTTGCCTTATCATATCCTACCTACTCCTGACATATTCTTCTTTTATTTCTAGGATTCCAATCATTGGCGTCAGCTCATTATTCTTCCTCAATAAGCAATGGCCATACGTGGGGTCCGTACTAGTTGTACGACCCGACTAGTGATAGGTCCGCAAGTGTACGGAAATGTCTGTTTTAGTATAAAAGGTTTGTCGAATCCACAGAGACCACTGTCAAGTACCGTAATTAATTGTTACGTTGTTTATCTAAGGCGATTCTAAATTATGTGGGTGAAAAACTAAGAAATTGAATAGGTTTGATTAACTAATTAATAAACGAGTGCCCGGAATATAGTTCA
>Ga0228710_1010426_pt1 | contig 12427 bp, 9 predicted proteins | sample MedpolnodulmetaG_FD_177995 | JGI IMG/M metagenome (GOLD analysis project Ga0228710, IMG submission 177995) | Root nodule microbial communities from Medicago polymorpha collected in Santa Monica, California, United States - pink nodules | ecosystem: Host-associated > Plants > Roots > Nodule...
TTATTAATTTTAATTTTATAAAAAAAAAAAAAAAAAAAAAAAATCTTCCTTAAAAAAATAAAAATAAAGATCTTAGTTATGTGTGTTACTTTAGTAAGATAAGTATACAGCAATTTTGTTACTCATGCACCGCCAAAGATAACTAACATTATAATTAAAATATATGTTTTGAAAAAGTGGATCCAGAGAGAATCGAATGAGGTAACATAAATTCATAAGCTCCTTGTTAAGCCGGAGGGTAAGTTGAAAATTTAGGCTTATTAAAATACCGCATAAGTAGCTTATGAAACTATGATAAACTATTTTTATTTATTTACCCAAACACCTCTAAAAAGGCTTATGAGAGTAGATAAGCCCACATAAGCTCAAAATAAGCCAATTCAAACAGGGCCTTAGTGTATTTTAAAGAAAAAAGAGTAATGATTGAATGATTAAAATAATTATTGATTAGAGGAGAGATAGAGACAAAGACATCAAAGACACCGAAGTCAAAGGTACAAATTGCTACCCGAAAATTATAAGTGACGCATTAATCATCTCTTTTCTCTCTATTCTCCCTTCTTCTCTTTAATCGTGTTCTTCTTATTCTAACTATTTCATAACAGTTTGAATTTAAGTTAATTTATAAAATCTAATTGTCAATCACCGCCGTCTTTATCTCTCAAGTATCGCCTGAATCCTTTCCACCCCGCGCCGGACCACCACCGTCAGTGAAGTCTCCGGAGATGGGAGAGCTTGTTGCTGAGAAACATGTTCGATATATACTATCAGTTGAAAAGGTGTGTATCATTCATCAATTACTACTTCCCAACTATGTTTCAAATTTAATAATTTTTTTTATTACCTTTGCAGAAGAAAGATAGTTTTGAATCTGTGGTAATGGAACATCTCAGGATGAATGGAGCATACTGGGGGTTAACTGCCCTTGATCTTCTCAGAAAACTCGACACCGTTGATGTTGATGAGGTTGTTTCATGGATCATCAGTTGTCACCACTTTGATGGGGGATTTGCTGGAAATGTTGGACATGATCCACATATTTTGTATACACTCAGTGCTGTGCAAGTGCTAGCTCTCTTTAATAAGCTTCATCTTATTGATGTTGATAAGGTTACAAATTGTATCCTTTGAGTCTGACACATATTGGTTCACTTTGAAGGTTGACCCGTTTGAATTGGCTTATTTTTTAGCTTAGACAAAACAGTTTATGCAAATAAATAAGCTTTTATGTATTATTCATAAGCTTTTCTAGGCAGTTTACAAAAAAAACAGTTTATGAAGATACAATTTTCGTTAGTGAGAACTTATGAATCAATATAAAAGCTTATTTATTTGCATAAGCTATTTTTCATAAGCCAATCCAAACGGGGCCCTATGTATTCACAAGTTTTATGTGGGTCAGACAATATTTTGGATCTTTTGTTTCTTAATATTTATGTTAGATATTGTCAGCCTGCAAAACGAAGATGGGTCTTTTTCAGGGGATATATGGGGTGAAGTTGACACCCGGTATTTTTCTAAAGATCCCCTTTGATCGTTGAGTGATTACCACCTTACTGCATTTTTGGACTATAATCCACTGACTTGTTTGTCTTAGGTTCTCATACATTGCTATTTGCTGCCTATCAATATTACGTCGCTTGGATAGAATAAATGTGGAGAAGGCTGTGAAATACATTATAAGCTGCAAAAACATGGATGGGGGTTTTGGTTGCACACCTGGCGGGGAATCTCATGCTGGACAAAGTATGTTATATAGTATTCATCATTTTTGCTTAAATATTACATACTCTATGTTACACACTTTGGGTCGACTAGTTTAGGTTTTTCGAAAAAAATATATTAGCTATGTTGTGTTGTGTTGACTGCTCGCTCAAGGAATGCATATAAATATATAATAAAATAAATTTTTAGTCGCTGAATGCACTGCTTAGTATGTCACTATGTCTGCTTTGATTTTTCCATTTTCTGAATTCCAAATAAAAGAATGCAATGAGTTGTGGACTTGAATCATCCTTGTGAGGCATTGCTTTTCCTATTTTCAGTTTTCTGCTGTGTGGGGGCCCTTGCTCTAACGGGGTCACTAGATCTTGTTGACAAGGACTTACTTGGTTGGTGGTTATGTGAGCGACAAGTTAAATCCGGAGGTCTGAATGGGCGTCCAGAGAAACTCCCTGATGTGAGTAAATCTTTTCAAGTTTAGGTTCATTGCTTGAGACAGTCTCATTGTTTTTCTCAGTTTCTCTTACCAGTTTTTAGATCTTGCCAGGTATGCTACTCATGGTGGGTTCTTTCTAGCCTGATCATGATTGATAGGGTTCACTGGATCAGTAAGGAGAAGCTTATAAAGTTTATCTTGGATTGCCAGGTTATTTAGTGGAATTTTTGTATGCAAATCAGCATGTTTTTTTTCGTTTTTTGTGGTGTTAACTGTTGTGAGATCAGTATTTCTGAAAATATTATGTATGTTGAAACTGTTAGGACACAGAAAATGGTGGGATTTCAGACAGACCAGATGATGCTGTGGATGTGTATCATACATACTTTGGGGTGGCTGGTAATGTTTTTCCCTTTTCGTATTTCATCTATTCTTGATTTATTTGTGCTAACATCTTGTCATGTACCCCAACACCTCTCTTTCTCATGCATTTCGATTATATTGATGTCGGAATGATAGAGCTCACTGATCAGTGACTTCCTTTGGTCATAATTTCAAGAGATACACAAAAAGTCGTTCTTCATGAAACCTAGTAGTTTTTTGTTGCCTGCTTCATGTTTTGGTTTGTGTCATAAAATCATATCCCATAATACTAAGCTTGTGAGCCTAAAGTGTGGACAATGCATAAGACCTCCTAATTTCATATTGAATGTTATTTTGTTATTAGAAGAATTGGGGCAACAAGCATTTACTTTTAGATCATTTGGTCACAGAGGCTTCGGTATCTTGTCGTAAACCAACTATCTCAAAAGGTTAAACTATTAGGTAAAATCACTTGAAAAATTGTATATTAAGCTTATATAATTTTACATTAGAATTTAGAACAGATACATGTCGTTCTATTTAGTTTTTAACTGTTTGGAAAGTTTGTAGTAAAAATAGTATAATATGGAATGTAACTTAAGTAAATGGCACTGAAATTCTAGTAAGGTTGAAAATTGGAGAACATACCATGTTATAATTTACACAGCAAGTGCTACATGGGGACAATCATACAAATGCCATGGATATAGAGCGCATGGTGACTATGTTTGGATAAACTTCTAGCTTATCTGAGCTTCTCAATAGAGAGCTGTATTTGATTCGTATCTATAAAACAGTCCCTTATAAGTTTATAGGGGGTTCTAGAGTAGTAAGATAAGTTTATGAAATTGTCAAAATGTATAAGTTTATTAGTTATATACTCATACTCATCGTAGTATAATTTCAAACTTATTTTCCCGTAAGTGCTTATTGAAAAATCTACCCGAACTGGCTGGATATCAACCATAGGTTCAAGCATGGTGGTGGAAATGGGGAAACGTTTCTATTGTAGTTTGTGATGAAAAGTAACATAGAAGTTTAAAAGAAAATTTTACCACAACTACAAATCTTGCTGTTATATGATAATGAATGTCGGGCTTTAGAGCTAATGAGAAAGTAATCACACCGTTGCGGATATGACAATGCTATAATGGATGAGTAGTAGCATAAAACAAGATAGGATTAAAAATAGAATTGTTAGCGAGAAAGTTGGTGCGCGTCTTATGTGGTTTGGGTTTGTGTGGAGTAGACTTGTAGAAGCACTGATAAGAAGTGTTGATCGGGGTGGAGGATAGTTCAAACGTAAAGGTAGAAAGAAACCTTTGTTGTCAATAGCGGCCGATTGCGACGCGGAGCATCCAAAAACAGCAAAACGCGATGCAGCACTCCAACGCGGAGCGTTTGGAGAAAGCGGCTGAAGCGGGCGCGATTGCGAGTATAAAGCGGGCGCGATGCGGGTCAATGCGGGTGCTTTTAACTTAAAACCGTTTTAAGGGTCATTTTTGTAATTTTCAAACCCTAACTATTACTCTTCTCCATCAGAACCATATACACAGCCACAAACACAACTTCTTCATCGTACAAACAAATAAAATCCATCTCCTCTTCTCATCTGATCATCTCTTGATCGCAGAACCCATCTCTCCTCTTCTCATCTCATCATCTTTTGATCGCAGAACCCATATTTGTTCTCCTCTCTTCATCTCTTGATTTCAGAATTTGTTAATTTGTTAGTTGTTAATTGTTAATTTGCTAATTGGGAGGATGAACTTGTTAATTGTTAACGTTTTTCACTTTTGTTACTTTAAGCTTTAGAGGCTTAAAGTGTTGGTTTCCTTGAATTTTATTGGTATTTTTTGCAAGTATGTTTTATGTTTTGCTTAAGACTTGTGACTTTTATTTCAAATTAGGAATACTTCATGAATTTTGAGTAATGTTTAAGGTATTTTTTCAAGAGTATAGTATTTTAATATTAAATATATTAGTGTCCGCGTTACCGAAATAGCGCCCGCTATGTGCCCGCACCCCGCACCGCATCAATTTTTGAGGTGGCCGCGCCGCGCCGCATTTCCGCTTTGACAACAGAAGAAGAAACAAAGAAAAACAATAGGCTTGATCATTAAAAGAGATTTGAATATAAATGGTTTGTCATTAGACATGCTCATGATATATTGTTGTATTATTTCTCTCTCACTTTTACGCTGCTGGTCATATAACATACATTATGTCCCAAATTCAATTTTAACATATAACAGGATTTAACTCAGAAATGCATCCCTGTTTACCCTTTCCTGACAATACAATTACTTATGTTAATGTGTTTCGTATGAAGTTGTTTTATTTGTTGTTGCAGGACTTTCACTTCTTGAATATCCTGGAGTGAAACCGATAGACCCGGCTTATGCTTTACCTGTAGACGTTGTCAATCGAATTTTCTTTAGTAAACAGTGACTTGGAATATTGATAACGTCTTGAGTTTAGATTCACAAGATCTTTAATTCTTATTAATAGTTGTATGAAATTTTCTGTATAAAAATATCAACGATTTGAGCATCTCTATAAGTTAAAGTTTGCCCTGATACGACTACTATCCATTCAATTTACGTTACTATGTATGGATATAATTTCTTTTGCTAACAAAATAAGAGTTTATTTGGTATGCAATATGCATTATCAATGTAAAATCTTTTTACACGCATTCAATCACATCATTTCACTAAATAGATATTTAAGGAGTTACTTTTGAAATTAAAGTAAAATGACATGATGATTGAATATGATAGGGTGTTTTGGTAGTGCAACAACAGGCTAGTGTTTTGGTTGTGTACCACCTTTAAAATATATAAGGAAAACCAAAAAAAATCGTACAAGAACTTTAAAAGGGTGGTTATCGATCAAAATTCACGTACATGGAATGTTTTGAGTAAAATTTGATTGTATTGCAGAGAAAACTTATGTGATCCATTCTCAAATCAAGTCACTTTGATACAACTGCAAGAACAATAATAAAAATATGTAATTGATCCTGTTGAAAAAAATTCGAAGCTAACTTGTATTAAAAAAAATTAAATGTGAATAACATGACTGAAACATTTATGTTCTTTCTTTCTATTTCTCTAGTCTTTTTCCATCACTTGATACAACCAGATTTCCTAGAAAAAAGAGTACATTACATTTGTTCGGTTTTTTGTTGTTTATATTGGCTTCCACCCACCAGCTATTTATTTGTCTTTGGCTTGTTGTTGCACTACCAAGACACCAGCTCTGCTCCCAAGATCTGGTGAAGCAAGCAAATCACCAATGACACCTAACTCTGAAAATTCAGTCCATTTTGCTAGTCCTTCTATCTGAGGCAAGTCTGAGTCATGTGTTCTCCCAACAATAAAAAAGTCATGTTCATTCGCTACATCGCGAAGAATAGTTGATGTTCCTGGACTATCATTTACAATCAATTTTTGATAACAAACATTTTTCGAGCCATAATGTGGTAGTTTCTTTACTTCTTCGAGTGCCTCATTATCAAGTACATACTCCAAGTTTGGCATGTGATCCTCGGATGTAAGGTGGTACACAACCAAGTTGATCCCCGGGTTGCTTATTGCTCTTTTAGCTAAGCACAAAGCTTCCCTGTCGTCTCTTCCACCAAGATAAATCATGGCTAGCTTAATGGATGAATTGTTTTTTAAGGAAGATCGATTCACGAGGATTCCTATTGAGCATGGAGCTATTTCTAGCACCTTGCAGTTTAAGGACCTTATGTTCTTGTCATCAGATTCAATGCCACCATCAATAGTCCATCTTCTATGGAATGGAAGAATCACGATGGATGCAACTTTGTCCAATGCAAGTTGGCAAACATCTTCATACATAAGGGTCGGTGGAGATATGGCGGTGTAAGCGTGTGCTGTTACTCCACCATAGTTGTCATGTTCATAGAGATCCAAAGCAAGAATGACATCATCTGAGTAAGACCTATGAGAACTTGAACCCGTTTTTTGAAGACGATGGGAGATGAAAATTGGGGATGACATTCCAACTAGCTCAATAAGATGCAATGCATCCACAATAATAGGTTTTTCTGTTGTTGGAGAAAAAACGTCAAGGGCGTCTGTTATAGCTGATATGTTGTATTGTTTGTGAATGCAAGCAAGTAGTCTCAGTTCTGCGTCAGGTTTTAAACTCACGATGTTCCTTTTCTGGTAGCCGGCATATTTTCTTGATGGATCATACAATATCTTCACGGACCATTTTACTATGCAAGCTATGACCATTATGCTGATTACATTCACTGCATAAACTTGGCCATCAAAATTCTGCATCCCATGCATATACAAAAATGAAATTTTTAAATATGATCATATTTATTATAGACTAGTAGTTTAAGCACAAAATATTATGGTTTAATAGTTTGCTTGGATTAACTTATTTTAGTTTATGTACTTGCATAAACACTTATGAGATTGCTTAAGGTAGGTTATTAAAACGGTTCATGACATGTTCTTAAACTATTTTCAGCTTATTTCCGTAGGCTTACCATGATAGCTTATGAAAACAACGTATAGTTTATATGAAAATTGTTTGGCTTTATTTTATCTTTTGTTATTGAAATAGCTTATACATAAGCACTTGTATGATAATTGATTTTGCTATAAATTCTTAGTTAATCTTTTTACCTGGTCATCATATGCAAATGAAAGTTTGGCAAGATCCACTTCTCCTTTGGCATTCAAAATGAGGGCAAGAGTCAAGGCATCTTTGAAGGGGATTTTGCAAATGAGGGAAGGTATAAGGATTGCTATTACTTTGACAATGTGTGTAAACCAAATGAAGCCACCAAAACAAATAGCTGCCTTCAATTTATATGGCAAAGTCAAATCTGCCTTCATCACACAACAAGTCATAAATATTGGCAGTAACAAACTTGTCCCAAAGAATTCAAGCTTCCTAACCAATGCAGATCCTAATGGAGGTCCTTCTGGCACAGCTAACCCCAAAACATATGCACCTACTGCAAACTCTTGGTTTATGTAACCTGCAAACCAACCTAAACCTAATACCATTACAATGATACCATAGATGTAACCATCATCCACATGTCTTCCTTCTTTAGTATGTCTGATGATCCAAAACATCAATGACCGAAAAATCAATGGAGCAAAGATAACTAAAGCAACCAATGACATCCCACGGATTATCATCATGGGTCCGTCTTGTTGTTCTACGACATTCTTAATACATTGAAGAGACAGTCCTAGGACGGAAGTCACCATTGCTGATGATAATGCCAATCTTCCGAGTTCGGAGTTAAGGATTTTAAGTTCGTTGAGGAGCGTAGCAGTGACTGCGAATGCAATTGAGCTATGTATTATCGCCATCTTTAAAATATCTGCAGCCATTTCTCCTCCAGTCATATCTCCGAATTGAAAATAATTTAGTAGTTCTGACACCATTAATTGAGGCACAATACTAAACAGTATAGGCACAACAAATCCCGTGATTGCAATGGTCCAAACCTTGTGTCCTGTTCTGGTTACCATGGTCAAATCCATTTGCACACCAATGGTAAAGATGTAAAGTACATAACCAATTAATGATATTGTTGCAAGTATGTCTTGACTTCCATATGGAAACAACAACTTCTTGTATTTGTCAAATTCCGCATGTTGAATTGAAGGGCCTAGAATTAGGCCAGCCTACAGATGGATACAATTTTGTCAGGCATATTACAACCTATATGAATCTATTAAAGACATGTCATTGATGTATCTTAAGAAAAAGTCGTAATTAACAAGAGAAACAACACATGTATACCAAAAAACATGTAAAAGAATAGCACTTACTATCATTGGTGCAATAAATGCAGGGAAATGCAAACGTTTTAGGAAGAAATTGCATATTTGTGTGATAGTAAAAATCACAAGAAGTTGCATCTCAAACACAGGAAGTGCAGACTTCATTGGATTCCTTCTACTGCCTGGGCCACCCCATATTCCATCTGAAACAATATTTGGTGGAGCAACAGAACAAACATTGAAGGCTGTAGCATCTATTTGTGTAACTGAGACATATAAGCCTGGTTCTCTTGTTATACTACTATTCATTTTCCTTCACAACACCAAGTTCTCAAAGAGATTTATATATGAGAATTCGAGTTCAAAGATATGGGAAGGAAAATGATTCAAGTATAATAATGATTTGAGTTTCTTATCTTATATACTTAAATGTTGTTATGAGTCAAATACAATAACAACTAAACAATTATATTTTTAGTTTGGTCAGAGAGGTAATAACAACATTCAATCCTATAAACAAACTATGTTTAGACTTTTATAATTTCATTCTTGAGACAGAACATTTTTATCAGAAGTTGAGACCATAACGGTATATATTTATATAAATATACAGATGTATTCAAATTTCAACTATATACTATAATTAGATGTCTTAGTCATAGCTTTATGATTTTAGAAAGAAAAAAAAATAGACATATTGTGAAGTGTCTTTTCGCTTGTGTACTAAAATTAGAGATATTTTAGAAATAATAGATTCATGCATGCATTTCTCATTCTATGCACTCAATCTTAGTCATTTAATTCATAGAGAAGGGTCCAATCTCTTAATCATTTTCCCGCTTTTATTTTTATTTGTGTTGCTACCGAGACAAAATTCTACAAATTGTTTTTCTTTTGATTTTATTTTATTTTTGTTACAAGGATAAAGGGTCAAAGCAAAAAAGAAAAAAGAGTTTTTAAATTTATTTTAATATTTTACTGGAAACTAATTTTATTTATATTATTTTGTATTTCTACTTTTTAGAAAAATTATTCAGATCAGACTGATTCGATATTATTTTTTAAAAAAACTAAATATTTACTAGTTTAATATAATAGTATTTCTTTTTAACTTTTGTCAAAAAAAAAAGTATTTCTTTTTAACCAGTCTTTTTTATGATCATAATTATTTTTTGTTACTTGATAATTTTCATTTTTGATACATAAGATATGTTATGTTATTAGCATATATTTGTTTGTCTCCGATTATGAGACCATGTACAAAAGTTTGTTTGTCTTTAGATATACTTCCCCCGTCTCTAAATAATAGTCGTTTAAGGTTTATGCACGGGTATTAAGGAAATGATTAATTGTGTTGATTTTGATGGTAAAATTAATATCATTTACTAAAACAGTCTTATTAATTGTAGTTAGTGGACTAGTTAAGTTGGATGAAATTCAATAAATAACAGTATAATAATGGAAAAAAATAATAAATGATGCATTGGTATCCTAAAGTGACAATTATTTTGAGAAAAAAAATGGTAAAGAGACAATTATTGTGAGACGGAGGGAGTAAGATCTTCTACGAATTTTTAGATACATTTGCTACTTTTTTTCTTTCTAAATACTTATACCTCTTATTAATACTATAAGTAACATTAAATGCATTTATATATAAAGAAACTAAAACTACCCTCTTAAATGAATGAAGGAGAAAGATAACTTAAAAGGGAAGGTAACTAAAAATAACTACGGTAGGCTATATTTTTGTTAGGTGTTTTTTATGAAAAGGGACAGAGAGATTTGTAAAAAAATAAAAGGAATGGAGAGAGTAAATGGAAGTATTCATTATTATAATTTTGAAATAAATAAAGAAAATAAATGCCATATTTTTAAAATTGGTAATATTAATTGAACATTTATACACTAAAACTATATTAATGGACGTTGAATGCCTCCATTTTTTTAAGAAATTAAGAAGTTATGCTTGTAACACTTATTTTAATACACTCTCTTTAATTAGTTAAAATTCACATGAGTCCCATCAAATCATATGAATTTCATATAAATTTGATTATACCCATGTAAATTTTTTAACAATCAAAGATAACATGCTAAAAAAATGTTTGTTATAATGTTTTTTTTTGACAAAGTTAAAATGTGTTGTTAGCCTTACTCCCCAACTCTTATCAATAAAATTGATTTAAACTACATAGGGAGATCATATTTGAAAACAAAATAATTATCTCGTTTTAATTTTTTTCTTCATATTGAGGCCTTGAACAACAAGTGATTTTTAATTTCAAATTCTCTAGACACGAGAAGAGATTTTAAAAATTATTTGGATTATAGTGAATTTTAAAAAAAAAAAACTTTTAGAAAGAAATTTTCGACAATAAAAAATAAATGAGAGATTTTCAAATGTTGAAAAGGTATATATAAACATTTGCTGACATGGGACTCACATCACATTCTCGCTTTTTAAATATATATCGCACTCAAACACTTTACATATTTTTTATAGATAACTTTGACCAAAAAAGTTTTTAATTAACTATATTAAAAAACTATGAAAGATTGTTATTTTAAAAATATTCATCAAAACAAATCGTAAAAAATTATAAAAGATTGATATTTTAAAAATATTCATCATGACAAATCGAACATCTTATGCATTAACAGTATTAATAGATTGGATTCGGATTCACTGCAGTTGAAAATGCCTACAGTCACGTTTTATTAACCATTCGATTCATCCAAAGACAATTAAAAAGCCACGCCTCCCTTTCTTAAAATGTAACAACACTTCCTAGTTATCCCTTTTCATCGTCCACCCACATGTTTATCGGCCACAACCATAAAAGCAACGCCTTCCTTTCTTAGATTGAAACAACTGCTGCAACACATTTTCTTTTATGATAAACTAAAGTAATCCACGACAAACCAACATCATTTAACTTAGAACAAGCTTCAATGGGTTTTACATCTGAACACTGCAAAATCAATTAATTATGCATGATTTAATTTTGGGTTAATACGTCTTTTAGATATGAACGAATTCCAGTTTTAGTTCCTATTTAAAAAAATGTTTAGATTCTATCCCTGTCATTTTATATTTTTTCACTTTTGGTTCTCGTTTAAACATGCCAATAGAATCTAAACACGTGGCACAGTGACCGTGTAATTCCATTATTTATTTTTTATTTTTTATTTATCCATTCACCTAAACATTGCACATGGTCTAACATGTGGCTTATTCATTATTTTAATTAAAAAAAAATTCCGAATCATTAAATTAAACACAAAACTAATTAAGTTAACTTAAAAATAAATAAAAAAATTGACCCAAAAAATACTCTATCCTTCATCACCATAATCATCATCTTCCCCAACACCCGTTTCATCACCATTATTGTCAACACCACCATCAAATTCATCACCATCATTCACGCATTATCTCCTCTTCAAACTCATTTAAAAGAAATCCCTAAAACCCATTCAAAATCTTTGTCTGAATCAAGTCGAAGAGATGAGATAAAGATGAACAGAAACTGCACAACCAATTATACAAGTGAGCTTAAGATTTTTTCTACCCAATTTTTTTTTTAAACCCATAACCCTTTGTTCACCCAAATCTAAAATTATCCATTCCCTTTCTTCACCCTTATGTTACAAAACCCAGAGATCTCAAAACTTGAATCTACTCCTCTAGGCACGAATTGGTTTATTGAAGAAAAAGATTGAGCTTGTTTTCTCGAATCCCAATTTTTAAACTGAAAAAAGAAATGGGTTTTGTGGTTAATCAATTTCTTTGTTTTGATTTCAAATGAGAAAATCAATTTATGAAGATGATAGGGACTGTTAGGTCAAATTCGATTTGGGATTTGTTGGGTCAGATTTGATCTCAAGGGAAAAAAGATGAAGCTTCAAGAAGAAAATTAATGGGGAAAGGAAGGTGGTGATGGGGTTGAAATTTTTAGGATGTGGGGTCGATCTGGGGAATAGGGAAGGGAAGGATGAACATCAAGAACATGGGAAAGATGAAGATGGAGTTCCGATTTTAATTCTAAAATATATTTTCAGTTGTTTAAATAAATATAAATCAAAATAAAAGCCATGTGGAAATAAATTA
>Ga0228710_1010427_pt1 | contig 12425 bp, 4 predicted proteins | sample MedpolnodulmetaG_FD_177995 | JGI IMG/M metagenome (GOLD analysis project Ga0228710, IMG submission 177995) | Root nodule microbial communities from Medicago polymorpha collected in Santa Monica, California, United States - pink nodules | ecosystem: Host-associated > Plants > Roots > Nodule...
ACCGAAAATTATAAAGGGATCTCCCAAAAAATTATTATCTTATTATTTTATCGAGTTTTTCAATTTTTTACATTGGCCCAAGTCGGGACCGGACAAATTTATTATTTTAGAGAGTTTATTAATTTACTGAGTATTAATTTAAAGAGTTTCTACTGTAATTGTAGAATTTTTATTGACCGGTTAAAATGTAATGAAGCACGATAAAAAGCTAAAAGGTATGGCAATACTAGTATTTTTTGTTAGTTTGTTATTTTTAATATTAAATTAGGTTTTTTTTTGTGGTAGCGTTACAATGTAACGCGGCGTCAAATTAGGGTCTTAATTCAATGATTTGTGTGTCAAACGAAGTTTGTATGTTTTATGAATTTCAGTTGGGTGTTGATCCTCTGTTTGGGGCATCTCATTTACAATTAACAAAAGTTACCTTGATCATTGGAGAAAACAGTTGGGCTAAGGCATAAAGGATTAAGACTATCCCGTAATTGTTCAAATTGGTATCATGTTTGAAAGTTAGTTATGATAAAAAAAAAAATGTTTGTGGGTGTTAATGTGACGAGTTCGTGGTTGCTGAAGGCAATCCACATGCTTCATAGTAAAGTTAGCATGATTCTGTTTAAATATCTCGGACTCCTGATTGGTGTTCATCCTCGTCGCCTTTCTTTTTAGGCCCACTTGCTGAAAACATTAAAAAAAAGACTCTCGTTGGAAGTGTTGGAACTTGTCTATGGATAGACAACTTGTTCTTTTAAAATATGCATTTTTTCAATATCGAATTATTTTATTTTCTTCTTCAAGACTCCCTCAGGTATTATCTTTTTAATCGAATCCATTTTTAACCTTTTTTTAAGGGAGGGTAATGACGAGACTCATAAGGTTCATTTGAACTATGAGTTTAGTGGATTAGGAATTTTTTAGACGAAGGAGTTTAATCTTGCTTTACTGGGTAAATGGTTTTGGAGATTGATGTTTGCTAAGGGTGTGTTATGGTATAAAGTGTTGGCATATAAGTACGAGAAGATAAAAGAGGGATCATAAGAAGGGGGCGTTAAAGCTTTAACTTTGTGGAAGGATATTACTTATAGAGGATTGCTTTTCTGACATGTGATATGTCTTAGCAACACAAGTAAATGACCAAAAAACCCAGCGGCAGTTAACTGCCGCTGGTTTTGTAGTTATAACCCAACGGCAGTTAACTACCGCTGGGGGTATTTTAGTAATTTACTTGTGTTATTAGGAACTTCTGAATGTCAAAAAAGCAATTGTCTTACTTATATCTTAGGTGGGGCGGAAAATGAGTTGGTAATTGGTTTGATAATCATTTAGTTTGTTTGTTGGATAACTTATGGCGAGGATACATATTTTTGACATGATCTGTAGTTGGTTTGATGGTTATTTTTAGCATGATCCGTGTCAGTGATGAAGACGTTTAAACGTGGGGTATTAGAGGGAATGAGTGGAGTTGTAGGCAAAAACCATTTATTTGAGAAGAGAATTTGGTGTGTGACTGTAGTGCTCTGTTTGATAATTCTTTCTTGCAAGATAATGTAAATGATAAGTGGTCTTGGGGATTTGATCACAATGGTGACTTCTCCATCAAGAAATCTTACCAATTATTATCACAAGGAGAAGATGTGGAGCATTTAACGTCAAATGTGATAATTTTAGAATAAAGCGGTACAATTGAAGATGTTGTTATTTGCATGGAGATTTTTACAAATCCAACTTCCAACCAAGGTTAATTTGTACAGGCGTGGGATTTTAAATTCAGCTTATCAATCATGTTTGGTGATTGAGGCATTGAAGAGGATTTAAATATTCTTTTCTTTGTTCCTACTATGTCTCGGAAAGTGTGGTTTGCGATTTTGAATTTTTTTTGTGTATCATGTGCACTTACTGATGGATATTACACTTCAATCAATTTTGTGGTTTACATGTACCCAATCAAAAGCAAAAAAAATTTCATATAAATGATTCGTCAACTATTTAAATAAAGTTGAATCTCATTCTAAAAGATATCTCAAAAGGTGACGACATCCAAACAAATTTATACATTCAACTGTCCATAAATTTGAGAAATGTAAGAAGCCAAACAAGTGAACCAACACAAAATCATATATATATATTTTTGTTGTTTTTAAGTATACTTAACACGCAACTATCATTTTCGAGAACAGTTTTACCTAAAATCTTAAACAACTTGTTCATGTGTATGTGTCGCATTATCGTTTATTATTATTTTGTTCCTGCTACGTACATTCTTAAATTCCAACATTTTCTTTTATATATTCACAACATTCAACCACTGTCACACAAAACATACTCTCTTTCTTCTTCTTCTTCTTCTTCTTCTTCTTCTTCATACTTCTCTTTTCACAGATACCTCGTACTTCGTTACTTCTTCTCTTTTTTGTGTTTCTCCTCTTGTGCTTTGTCTCAATCTTGTTTACCATAGAATGTAACTGCAACCACTTTTTCTTATTCTTGTCTGGTTTGCTTCAACTTGGTCTTTTTCCTTTTTTGAGTCTCTTTGCAGAAAAATGTAATTTTGATTTTAGATTAAAATACCCTTTTGCTTTTCAATTAATGTCCGAATCTTCAAAAGTGTTTTAAACGAATCTCAACATGGTCTCATTCATGGAATCTCGTTAATCTGGCTGAATCTTATGAACATTCTTCTCAAAGGTTTTAAACTATACTAGCAAAATGCAGGTTGTGGTTATGGATTTTCGTTAATTTTACTAGATTGCCCTCCATAGTTACACATTCAAAACAGATACTTGGTTAGTTTCACTTTGAAATTTGAGTGTGTGAAAGTCTAATATGTAATATGTAATTTGTTTCTGAGAGTAAATTTGGTTTCTTTTGATAGCATATGGAGGGTTTCTATTGCAATATAGAGAAAAGGGTAGTTTTGAATCTTGAGGAGAGTGTTTAATTCTACACTTCTTTGAAGTGTTTGTTGAGTATCTTTGAGTTTCTCTTGGATATGTAATTTAAGTGATTTTTGTTCAATCACTAACTAGTTTATTTGTCATTCATTACAATATATGCAAAAGTTCTTGATAAATTCTTTGAAATGTAAATTCTTTTTTCTGGATTCATTTATTCATTTTCTTCATGAGCCTGATGTATGTGCTCAACAAATAACTACACCATCTTCAAGCTTTTCTGTTTAGTATGATATGTAGAATTCATGTCTCCCTGCCCCAGAGTTCTATTGATATTTTCGCCTATTCGGCTTTAATTACTATTTTACCTATTGAGTTCTCTTGAATTGTGTTGGAAATAAGCATCCTCCAATTCCATATTTTTCATCTTTTAACCTTTTAAGAGCAATATTAATTCCTTTGAATTCAAATACTTTCATGGAAGAAACATTTGTTCCCTTCCGCGGGATTAAGAATGACTTCAAAGCGAGAATTGTGTGCTACAAACAAGATTGGACCAGTGGATTTCGAGCAGGTGCAAGGTTGGTGATATAGTTATAAAATATAACTATGAACTTGATGGTTCTGATGTTACAATTACAATCTTCAAGTCAGCCTATAGTGTTTAATCAATGATTTAACTCTGTTTTATATAGGATCCTTGCACCAACTACATACATATTTTTTGCTTCAGCAATTCCTGTTATTTCATTTGGAGAGCAACTGGAGAGAAATACCGGTAAATGAATGTTTTTCAGGTTCAGTCTCTTGGTATTCTGGTCATATTGTGTGCTAAGAAGTTCAATATTATACAGAGGGAACTCTCACTGCTGTTCAGACTCTTGCATCAACTGCACTATGTGGTATTATCCACTCAATTATTGGAGGGCAACCTCTCCTCATACTAGGTGTAGCTGAGCCAACAGTTCTGATGTACACATTCATGTACAACTTTGCAAAGGATCGCGAGGATTTGGGACACAAACTATTCCTACCTTGGACCGGATGGTATCTATTGAACTCCATGAGTGGTTTATTTTTTATTAGGGAATTACTGATTAGATGAAGTACCTTTCTCAATATTTATTTTTTATAAATAATCATTTAGGGTGTGTGTTTGGACTGCACTGTTGCTCTTCTTGCTGGCCATTCTCGGTGCGTGCTCCATAATCAACAGATTCACACGTCTTACCGGTGAACTATTTGGTCTGCTAATTGCAATGCTCTTTATGCAGCAGGCAATAAAGGTTAGTAATTATGAACCATGATTCCATGAACGATTTTCTCTAGTAATCTGTAGTTTTCTGTATGCGGTTTTGAAATTGGAGCCCTCTGTTAACAGTTACCTAAATGAAACTAATGTTTGATAAGAAGGTTAATAATCTCCATTTTAAAGGGGCTTGTGGAGGAGTTTGGTGTACCAAAGACACAGACAGAAGGTACCAATCAGATTGCACTCCAATCATCTTGGCTCTTTGGCAACGGAATGTTTGCTTTAGTTTTGTCGTTCGGCCTTCTTTTTACCGGTCTAGGAAGCCGCAAGGCTAGATCCTGGCGTTACGGGACAGGTACTAGCTATGCTTCTGAATTATGACCAAAAAAATGTAGTATGGAATGATTTTTATTACAAGATAGATTGTGAGTGTGAGGTGAGATAACTAACTTGTTTAATCAACATTCTCATTCTTCTAAATTTTTTGGTTATATTATAGATTGGCTACGCGGATTTATAGCTGATTATGGAGTCCCCTTAATGATTCTCGTATGGACTGCTGTGTCTTACATACCAGTCAACGAGGTCCCAAAGGGAGTCCCGAGGCGACTTTTCAGTCCAAATCCATGGTCTCCTGGTGCATACTCAAATTGGACTGTTGTCAAGGTGACTTTGATTATGTTTGATGGATAGTAATATTGTGCCACCATACGGAATGACATTTCTAGTTTTGCCCTTGCAAAGCAGGCATGACTTGTTGCTCATTTTTTGTTACATTTTGCAGGAAATGATGAATGTGCCACTATTGTACATTATTGGAGCATTTATACCAGCAACAATGATTGCTGTGCTTTACTACTTTGATCACAGTGTTGCATCACAACTTGCCCAGCAAAAGGAGTTCAATATAAGAAAACCCTCATCTTATCATTATGACTTACTGCTCCTTGGCTTTTTGGTATGTTTTTAAATACTTTAGAAATATATTGTAATGCCAGTTAATGGAAATATATAACCTATTTCTTATTCTTTCTACTCCATCTAGTCACTATTTTTCCTTCTTAAATTCTTGTCAATTTTACTCTCCAGACCTTATTGTGTGGGCTTATTGGCATCCCTCCTTCCAATGGTGTGATTCCGCAATCTCCAATGCATACCAAGAGCTTAGCTACTCTGAAACATCAGGTAACATATTTCTTATTGACCATTGAATTCAGTACATGTAAATTTACATTGAATTGAAGAGTTATAAAATGTTTGGTAAACATGAATAGGAAATAATTGGAAGGTTGCATGATAATCTCTCATTTTATTTAATATCCTTTTAAAATTTTCTGAAATATGACTTGTCGGCTGTCGCTATGTATGGACATTTTGTTAAGTCTTGTCTGTTTTTAATAAGATAATTGAATATTATTGATATTTGTTTTGTTTGGAATAGCTTTTGCGGCATAAGCTTGTCTCTACTGCACGAACAAGCATGGAGAAAAACATGAACCTGAGTCAGTTATACGAAAGTATGAAAGAAGCATATGATGTAATGCAGACACCATTGGTTCCCCAAATTCCACCCACCTTGGTAAATGTGACCCAATGATTTCCAGTTTATCTGAAATTTGCGATCGCCTTTTTTTATATACCCTTGGTTTTGTTCTTCAAGCAGGGGTTGAAAGAGTTGAAAGAGTCTACTGTCGCACTCGCTTCAAGTCATGGATACATTGATGCCCCTGTTGATGAAGTCGTCTTTGACGTGAATAAGGATGTTGATGACCTTTTGCCAGTTGAAGTTAAAGAGCAGCGTCTCAGCAATCTACTTCAGGCATTGATGGTTGCTGTTTGTGTTGCTGCTATGCCTGTTTTGAAGAAGATACCGACCTCAGTGCTTTGGGGTTACTTTGCCTTCATGGCAATTGAAAGCTTGCCAGGAAATCAGTTTTGGGAGAGAATATTGTACCTTTTCACTGCTCCAAGTCGAAGATACAAGTATGTTTATGTTCATAATCAATTTTTCACTATTATAAGACTCTCTTTTGATAAACAACTTTAGTAAGCGCTTATAGCATAAGTGGTTATCATATAAATGTTCATTTATAAGCTATTTTTATTAAAAAATAAAACAAAATCAAACTATTTTTATAAAAACTATGAGCTGTTTCCGTAAGCTAACTTAGAGAGCTTATGGAAATAAGCTGAAAATAACATATGGACTTGTCATATCGCTAGTTTGACGCTTGTGAGTGTTAGCATTCTATTTTATGAGATTGAAGATTTTCTTTTTCCCTTTCTAGACTGCTGGAGGAACACCATGCTACCTTTGTTGAGACTGTGCCTTTGAAAGCAATTGCCCTGTTTACTCTGTTCCAGACAGCTTACTTGCTTCTTTGCTTTGGCATAACCTGGATACCAATCGCCGGGGTCCTCTTTCCATTGTTAATCATGCTTCTTGTCCCGGTTCGACAATATTTTCTTCCCCATTTTTTCAAAGGAGCCCATCTTCAAGAGTTGGACGCAGCAGCATATGAGGAAGCACCTGCCATTGCTTTCAACATGTCCTTTGATGTAAGAGGTTTTGAATCGTATTAGTTTGTTTTATTATCAAATGGATTTAATTCATATACACCGTCAATGTAATAATTATTTACGCTGTCAATCAATCATAATTGTTAATCATTGAAACTGTTTGACTTTTATCATAGCTACCTCGACAGTCACATGTGATTGGTTGTGATTTGTTGACGGTGTATCAGAATTCAACTCTTATGAGCTTGATACAAAAATGTTATAATCTTATCAATATCTTGTTCACAATTTTTATGTCTATACCTAACAGGATCTAAGTAACCATGGAACAACAATGAATATCAATGGTGGGGAAATTCTTGATGAAATTATTACGAGAAGTCGCGGAGAGATACGTCGCACTCAAAGCCCTAAAGCATCAAGTTCAACTGCAACACCAATAAGTGATATACGATCTGCGAATAGCCTGCAAATATCAGGAACCATTCCCAGTCCTCGAGTAGCTGCATTGAGAGGGGAAATCAGTCTAGGATCGAATGGGAAGGAGTTCAGGTCAAAGCAAACTCCTTGAAAAATATATAAACGGTTCAATTTCAAGCTAAAATGTATCTCTAGAGCAGATTATAGTAGTACTAAGTGATATTCTACAGGTTATGTGTTTTTGACAAAAAAAAAACGACATTTTCTTGATGACATCTTTCTTTGCTTCGATTTAACTATTTACCAAGAGAGTTTGTTGTCTGACTGTTTTAATCGTTACAATATAAAGTGGGCAGGAATATTTTCAAGTTGATGGAATGATGCTGTTGAATGTTTGTTATGTTGCTGTTTGGATTTTAGTTTTAGGTTTGTAGGTTAGCTGATTTTTTTAAAATATCCATGAGGGATTAGGATACATGAATAACTTTCTTTGAAGTGTGTTTCTTTAAAAAATAATACCTTTATATCTTAGTGAATTAGTATCATGGGGCATTTTAAATAAAGTATATGTTTAGTTAGAGTTTGAAAAACTTTATTTTATAATATTCATTTTGAAGTTGAGTTGGTTTATGTTAGAAAATTACTCCATCCATCTTAAATTATAAGTCGTTTTGACAATTTTACACGAATTAAGAAATATAATTAATTTTGTATGAGAAACAAATATTATGAATTGTTTTACAAAATTGTCCTTAATAAATGATATGAGAAAGATAAATTAAAAAATTGAAAGAAAAGAGAGTCATAAATAGGAGAAATAACATTAATGTTTCATTGATATTGTTTTCTACAAAAAAAATGTTTTATCTGTATTGTAAATCGACTATTGAGACAATTTTGTTTCCAAAACGATTTATAATTTAGGACGGAAGAAGTAAGAAATAATGTGGATTGGATAATGTTGATCCAATACATTTTTAAATGTATAGTTACTTAAATGAAATGACTTATGTTTGTTTTAAATTAAAAAATAGTTGATGTTAAGAATCAAAATGTATTGGTAAAAAAATATCTAATATCTAATTGCAAATAGTAAATACAAATGTAAATAATACACACAAAATGGATTTTACTCATAACAAAGTGTTGTTTTCATGCTTAGGGAACTAGAATAAGTTTGATATGCCAAACTTGTATTTGTCTCAAACAATGCCAAACATGCTACGTCCAAAGCAGGAATGCTTGTGAAGCAACTAATATTTTGGGTAAAGACATTACGTAACCAAAAATAATATGGTAAATTTACCCGCATATGTTCTATGACACATGTAACATTGTATTATAATTATATATAGTACTATAAAATAAAAAGTCACAAAGAATCTGTTACTTTCTTGTTTCTCTTTTTATTATGAACTCGTGAAAGGGATGATGATAGTGTTGGATTTATTTGGTGCATAAAATTCAAGCACACATGTATTCATTCCTTGACTGTATTTTTAGGAAGAAACAGGGTAACTTTGATGTCTATAGACACATGCATGCACAAGAGAGGATTATTTGTATAGTGTCCTTAAAAATGATTACAATATGATGACGATGAAAGCATACACAAGAGAAGGTATGATATGATGTGTTAGGCTGTTAGCTAGGTGTTTGTTTTTCTTAGTTACAAAACAAGAGTCTATGTTGACGGTTTTGTGAAGCTTATATATGGTCCTACATATTTCATCTCAAGGTAAACACTTTACCTAATTTATGAGCACTAACGAACAAGTGTCCTATCAAAGCTTTGCATCATCTCTTGCTTTCAATAATGGCACAATGATATTAGTACATTGAAAGCCCTTTTTATCTACATGTCTTGTCCTACGTGGTTCAAGATGCCTTAATAAGTTGTTAGGCCATTCAATTTCATGGTTAAGGTTTGAGAATGTTAATTAATTAAAAACCAACTAGTGTTATTGTTTTTAACTCTACATAACTAAATTCTAGACAATATTATAGGGGATCCAATTTCATATTATATGTATGTCTTTGCTGTGCAGTCATGTCAAAGAGATATTGGTTATAAATAACTTATACGAATTTTTTTAAGCAAACGAAAATTGTATTAAATAAATTTATCATTCAATTTGTTTTTAAGCAAACCGAAATTTGCCATCAAATTAATTTTTAACATGAGGTAAAGATTTGAATCCTTTGCTAAAATATATTATTTTGGTTTTGAATTTATCGTTCAAATCACTTGTACAAATGTATCAAAACTTAAATCATTTTACAACTAACTCCATTTTTACCAAAATGAATTTTATAAAATCTTTTTTTTTTCTTTTTCTTTTAAAATTAATTTTCGGTAGCCGGCAAAGCCAAACACACTCATAGTATTAATTAGTATTCTATCAAACTACTACTTCAAATCACTGCAATAAAAAATTATGGATGTAGTACATAAAGAGAGTACTTAATTAATGAAAGTGTGACAAGTGGGGGAAAGTTAGCTTTCAACGTACAATAACCACACATATATAATTAAGTTTTGCCCTCTAATGATCACATAATTTTACTTTATATATGATCCAAGGTACTATATGAACGAAAATTTGGTATAGATTTGAAAAGTGACAATATATGATTCAGATATCTAGTTTGTCTGCTTTGCAAAAAGAGCATGTTTATTTGAGATACTTTAAAAGTTTGCTTCAGTTAATGGGAGTAAGGATTTGTGTGATCAGTGAGGACCCATCTCATTAGATAAGAAACATAACTTAGTGGAAAGCATGCAGTCTTTCCACTATCTGGTACGTACTTGGTACTAGCTTCCAAAATTACACGGCATATTTAAACTTGGCTTAAATAGGTCTTTCGTCCCTATAGATATAGGTCATTTGAATTTTCGTCCCTGAAGTTACTAATCCTTTCAATCTGCCACTGCAAATATTAATCATTTGACTTTTGGTCCTAATTAATTTTTTTTACTGAGGTGGGCTGTCATTAGCCATGTGGTGCCCATGTGGCAAGTGATGATTGGGCGAGGTGGTTGGCTTAAATAGGTCTTTCGTCCCTGCAAATATAGGTCATTTGAATTTTCGTCCCTGAAGTTACTAATTAGATGTAATTAGGACCATTTTTCAAATGATTAATATTTGCAGTGGCAGATTGGAATGATTAGTAACTTCAGCGACGAAAATTCAAATGACCAATATTTGTAGGGACGAAAGACCTATTTAAGCCTTTAAACTTTGAGTTAATAACAAAGATTACAATCATCAATATTTTGGTAAGCCATACATAGAATATCGTTAAGTTTTGTTCGGTTTAGTTCAGTTTTTCAGGTTTTTAAAAGTGTAATTGAACCGGACCAAATTGATGATATACGGTTTATTTGGTTTGGTTGACCGATTTGTCAAGTAATATAGTTAAAGGATCATTCATCGTCTAAATGAGCTCTAACTTAATTGCAGTTTACTACAACAACGGAAAACTTAATCTATTTAGGATTAGTCTTGATGTTACATTGTCGGACTTAAATGATCAACTGGACAAAATAAATGTTTGTCTCAACCACGATGAGAGAAGAAGGATGGTCAATGTTGATTATTATTGTTCGCCAATCGATTCAGAAAGATTCGTTTGATTCATTCAGATGAAACTTCAAAACAATGACAATGTGAGAATCATGTTTTCTATATTTTGTGAGTATAGTCAAAGAGATTGATCGAGCTAGACGTTATCTTGGTGATATCCGATCATGTTAAGTTTGATTCATCCCAGAACAAACGAAGAAATCCAAGTGTGCATGGATGAATCTGTTTGTTTGGCTCATCCATAATCTTGTTTGTGTTTAATTTATTATGTTGTAATTAAATAATGTTGTTATCGTAGAATTTGATTTAATAGAAAACTTCTTGGTGTTATGTCTTCTTATTGGTTTTAGATTATAAACCCAGAACATGCTTTTGATTCTAAAATCCAAATGGAGGTAATTTTAGAAAATATGAGAGATGAGGATATGCTTTTGGTTGAAAAAAAAAATGAATTTCAAAATAATAGGACATACATTGTATTTTGTCCTCAAAACATTACTTCTATTTTGCATTTACAACAGTGAAACAAAACATAAATAACTAATAAAGATAATAGTTCAGTAAAATAACTAAATAACTATTGTCTTTTTTTTTAATAAAGTTTTTCTTATATTTCTTAATATGTGTATAAAAACATTAAACAACATTTCTTCATTTCTTTAATGGAGAGTAACCTTACTCTACCTTTTTTTTTTTAAGGAAGTAACCTTACTCTACTTGTTGTAGTTGAACGGCTGAACATATATTACATTAAGTTCAGTTTTTTTAAGGGGACATTAAGCTCAGATTTGTTGCTGGATGTCCAAAATACAATATGAATTTATTGCATTACTACTTCAATTACTTAAGATTTACCTAACGCATGCCTTTAAAAAAAAATGAGGTAACGCATTCCTTTAATTGTTTCTTTCGGTTCCGTTTACTAGATATGTGTCACCATGTTCCACTAATTTATTGCATAAAAATTGAGTAAACAATAAATAATAGAAATTTTTAAAAATATTTCTGGATCTGCTGAGGGTATTAAGAAATTGGTAGTAAAAGTTATATTATAAAACATAGAAAAACACTAGTTTTCAATTTATATTGCTTTATAGTAGTGTAATAACTAGTATCTTAAAGCCTTGATTAACATTTTCCTTACAAACTTTTGAATTAACATTTCAGTCTGTTGATATTTTCATTTGATTCCACTTAATAATAAGAGAATGCTAACAAGTATCCCATAGACATTGGTTAAACATTCAAAATAAACAATCTTTCGTGTTTCCTAAACATATAACGCCTCTTAGGACAATTATAGTGCACATTTGAACTTACAACCACCAAACATATAACTAGTATCTTTGTCCCTTATTATAACCACCAAACATCTTACTATATTTTTATACACATTATGAAGATTAGAAAGTGTATAGATTTTCCCGTCATAAAACAGTGTACATTAAATTTATATATCTTAATACAAGTCCAAATAAATTGCAAATTAATTTTTTCATACTCATCCAAAATCCAAATATGCCACGGTATAGTTTTCTTTGGTATAAGTGTATAACCATAGAATTCTGTACAATCTGATCAGAGGTAAAACCTAGCTAGCAAAATGGCATTTTTTATTTCTGTATTCTCAAATCTAGTTCAAAAGTATATAACAAAAACATATTTCTCCCCCTCAAACAAGAACAATAAATCAACTACAATTTTTATTTTTAATATATATTAATAGCAATAACAATAATAATAATAATAGCAGTGGTC
>Ga0228710_1010428_pt1 | contig 12423 bp, 4 predicted proteins | sample MedpolnodulmetaG_FD_177995 | JGI IMG/M metagenome (GOLD analysis project Ga0228710, IMG submission 177995) | Root nodule microbial communities from Medicago polymorpha collected in Santa Monica, California, United States - pink nodules | ecosystem: Host-associated > Plants > Roots > Nodule...
TCAAATTACAAGTTGCTCAATCACACAAGAAAGAGACTTATCTTTGCTCAAGGACACCTCCAAGAGACTTTTATGCTCAATCACACAAGAAAGAGACTTCTATGCTCAAGGACAACTCCAAGAGACTACCTTTGCTCAATCACAACTGAAAGAGACTTCTAAACAATTACAAAGAATTGAATAAGGTTTTCAATACTTGATATACAATCAGAGGTATTCACAATACAGTACGAAACAGAACAGACTCTGTTTTTCTAGACACTTCGGAATTCTAAGATAAAAACAATTGGAAGAATTCTCTAAGTTGTTGATGTTTGTTTTCGACGTTTTTGCACAGAGTATTGGCCTTTGCTTGTATGTTGTCTCTCTGTTTATGTTCTCTAAGTCTTCATCCCTATTTATAGAGGAGTTGAGAGACGTTGAGAATTTAGCCGTTACATCAACGTGTCTTGCTTTGAAGCTTTGATTCTTCACCCTTGATCTTTTGCTTGATTTGATAGTTGTCTTATGAAGAACTTAATTCAAATCCATTCCAGAACAGAAGGAACATCGTCTGCAGCAATGTTAATGTTATCTTTGTCTTGTTGCAAAGACAAAGATTGCAGAGAAGGTGGTTGCAGAGTTCGTGGCCGTACACTTCGTACAATGTCCTTTGTCATCTCTGGTGAAGTAGCTTCTGGCGAGATATGCTTCTGATGACCAGTGCTTCTGATGTTCTTGCTTCTGATGACGTGTCTTCAGGAGCTCTTCTTCAGACTCGTTTCTTCAGACGCATTCTTCAGACGCAGTTCTTCAGACTCATTCTTCCAGATGCTTTAACCTTCAAATAAATTCCTTTACTCTTGAACTTGTTCAACCAGAATCTTTATGAATAGTACTTTGATTATGGATCCTGTACACTTGAACAAATTATTTAGCATATCCAATTGATTAATTTTAATACCTTGTTATTGTCAAAACTCAATAAGTGGCTTGTGAAACACCCTTTGTTCCAACAAAGAGAGTTTGTGCATCACTTTCCATTGTTAAGTCTAAACTATTTGGACGTAAAAATGATGGTAGGAGAGGATTATGGGAATGCAATCGTTAATATAGATGGGGAAGTGTAAAGGTAAGATTCTGATAGGTTTATTGGTTTATCTAGGAACATGAAAGGCTATGAGATCTACGACTGAGATGTAGGGAGTGGTTGGCAGATGAGATTAACATTAATTACGTATTAGGGAGAGAAAATGAGGATGAATTAAGGCTAACATGACAGCTTGGCAAGTGTAGCTTTTATAATAAAGGATAAAGATAAGAAAAGTGAACCCATTTGGTTGGTCAGGTGGTGTTGGCTTGGGATCTTAGAGTGTGCTCCTTATCAATTTCCATTCTCCCCGATGGCAATTTCGGTTGGCTAATTTGACTTTTCCAAAAGAAAAAGAATACGAAAAAGTGTGTTTATTGGCTATGGTTGAGATGGAGTTGGGTACAAGTTTTATGATCCTAATATGAAAAAATTAATCAGAAGTTGTGATGTTGAATTCATAGAAAATCAGTTGTTGAAAGACATTGATGAAGTTAACGATGATGATGCTGATTTAACTCATGATGACTGTTAAAATTGTTACTATGAACATAAGTGATTAGAGGTTGAACCTATTGCACAGACAAAATCTATCAGAGAAAGAAAATCTTTTAAGAGATACATTTGTTGTTGCAATTGATATTGCAACACCTATATTCGTTTGAGTTATAGATGAAAATTATGTTGATTTGTTAAGAAAGTCTACGTTAAAAGAGAAAGTTGAGACTTGGGACATAGTTGAGGGAATGACAATAAATTGTTGCACATGAAAAGTCGGAGGGAGATTTAGTTTTTGAAAAATGTGCATATGCTCTGATAGTATGGTGAAATCATGTTGTTCTATGAGTCATTCCTCATGTTGTTCTATGATTTGTTTTTGGCAATGAACAGTTTTCATAGCCGCTACATTTACAGATTGGCTTGATGGTTTTTCAATTCAATCACAAATAACATAGCCTAAAAAATCTTGCTTTCTTTTTCTAAATTAGTCCACAAATTGTGCATTCACTGCACATGGAGGAGCGGTTGATTGCTGAGTTTGCCGAAGTGGTTCTGATTCCAGTTTTAAGGTACAGGTAAGTGTAGAAAGAGAAAGTGGTGGGATATGGTCCAGGTAAGTGCTATGAAGCACGGACACTTCTCAAATTAAGCGTGTCCTGGTGTCGGACACGTGTCCGACACCGACACTTGTAATTATCTGCATTATGTGATTTTTTTTAAATTATTAGATGTGTCGGCGTGTCAATGTCTGTGTCGTATTCAATATCCGTGTCTGTATCCGTGTTTCACAGGGTAAGTGTAACGTAGGCTCTATCAAAACGTTGTAATGTACGGTACGTGATGTTTTACTCGCGTACGCTAGCCTTTGCCTTGTCCCATGTTAAAGTCCGCCTCTACTAAATAGATCGTGAATTCAAACATGTATGTATGATAGTTTGAGTTGCTAGCTATGCAAAAATAGCACTGTGCATAAACTATTTTATATATGAATATGATACAGGGAAAAGGCGTACCTTTTGGACGATTTGTTATAAAGATAGAGAGCATAAATAAAAACATTAGTATAAAGTTGTAAAAAGATTGAAAAAACTAAACAGCCGTATCTAGAAAACCAACTATATGCATATTCATTGAAAAAAGTTAAAACTTGTTAATTAAATGAAAAGTTAAAGCCACACTATAAAAAGCTGGTGGATATCCGTGTTACTCCTATGAATATGATATTATGCGCACTTTGTACTCGTGAAAAGGACTAGGCTGTTTCAATGCATGACTCAGCAATTAATGGCCAATCTATTCCTTTTAGAATAAAAAATGCTTTAGTGATGAAATTCTTTAAAGTATGTTGGGTGTAGGAATATTTTGAGGTAATATTATGCGTCGAGGAAATTCAAATATTTTTAGATTAATTTCATTGTTTAGTTAGCAATATGGAAAATTTTCTAAATAATGGAAATTTATGAAGTATTTTGTTCAAGTTAAATTTTGAGAATTTTAAATACCACCTAAAGTTAAGAATTTAAACTTTCTTCGTTTTTATAATTTTTTAAATTTTGCATTTTGGTTCTCAAATTTTTCAAATTGACCCCAATAAATTTACAAAAAAATGCAATTTGACCCCTAATATTTTTTTGAAAATTGCAAATTTGCCCCTCAACTTATTCAAAATTGTGAATTGACCCCTTAAATTTTTTTGAAATTTACTATTTGACCCCTAATTTCAATTTTCAAATTTGTCCCAAAAATAAAAATTTATAAAAGTTGCCCAAAAATGATGACAATGGAATTTTGTATTACTTCATCCAAACAAGATTATTTAGAAATGAAGTCAATTTAATTGAATCATTTAAATTGTCTAAAATTCTAAATTCTTCAAAATTTCTCAATTACCTAATCGAAACACACTCTTATAGTTTGGGCAAAGTCTTAAATAAAAGTCATTTCTTTTATTATTTTTGTCAAAAGAAATGGTAGCATTTTCCCTAAAAAAAAAAAAAGGTAGCATTTGGAATAGTGGCGTTGCTAACAAAATTATAAAACTATTCTTAAAAAAAAATATAAAACTAAGCGTTTAGAGATACATCTATATGTGTATGTGTATCACTGTATCAGTGTACCAACTGCTAATTAAGTACCATTTTTATAGATTAACATTCATTTTGGATTTTAAATGTGTAACGATTAGACATAATAGTCTTTCAATTCATCAAAATTTTAAAATAGTCTTTGATTGTGCATTTCATGAGTTAAAATAGTTCTCAATGTTAAAATAATATGTAAATGCTAAAATTAACTATTTTGATATAGAGACCGATACGACGGTAAATAAGTACTTATACCAACCGATATACAAATGCACAATAAGTATGTATATTGAGTGATTAATATGACAATATTAACTATTCATTTTAATGTAAAAGACTATTTTGAGTAATATAGTACATAATCACATACTGTTTTGAAGTTTCAATACATTGAAGGGTTTTTGTGATTACTCGTTACACATTCAGAGATCAAGATGACTATTACCACATTTTTATACTCCTTCAAAATAGTACCATTTTTGTAAAAGTAAACACAAAATTGATATTAATATTATTTCATATTTACACTTCATGAGATGAATCAGATAGTATGCATTTCTCCATTATTATATGTATTTCTTATTTTAAAAGGAAGTAAATAATTGGAAATATCTTTTCTTTTTTTTTTTGGTAAAAAAAAGAGGGAAAATATGGTAATAATTGGAAATATCTTAATATATAAAAAAAATTATAGAAAGAGAAAATTTATAAAAGTAGTAGTAAATGTATGTTGCTTAAACGTCTCTTTTTAAAATTGAATAAAACCTGAACATGCCTGTGTTGCCACGCCATTCCTTGTCGCTTTGGTCAAAATGCCGGATGAATTACTGCTGATTTTTTTTTAAAAGAATGAAATACTATTGATTTTAGTTCAATAATTCAAGAAATTATATTTGCCCAACTATTTTAAAGCAACTTATAGAATAACTCTATTTCATATTTTTTTTGTGTTTTTTATATTTTTTTTTTTTTTATATTTTTGTGTGTATATATATATATATATATATATATATATATATATATATATATATAATTGTTCTATAAATTGTCCAAAAAATGATTCTTTGTTTTTAAATAGCATACCTTAATAATTCCGACAAGTACCGGACTGCAAGTTGATACTAAATGTGTTATTTAGGAGTCGTTGTTACATGCAAATGTGAGAGATCACAAACACCTCGTGACAACCATAAATCACACCGTGTAGGTAACTCATAACATTTGTTAAAGCCGACAAGAATTAATTAATTTCCATAGAATTCACGTATTGATTTCTTGCTGGACGAACGTTTCTTTTCTATGTGTGCGGTGATGTGAATATGAAACATTTGGCTTTGTCTCCGGTGGGAGACTTGTATAAGTCTCCTACCGTGGGAGACCTTCCTTTGTTTTTATTTTTAGGACTTTTTTTTTTAACAGTTAGATTGAAGAAGAACATTGGACCTTATTATAATCTGTCCACACTATATCTTTTTCACTTTATCTTCAATCTTTCACCCACCAAAAGTCATGTTCTTGAAAGAAAGAAAAAAAAACAGGAAACTAAAATTAAACCAACAAATTGAACAATTTTTAACCCCAATTTCATTGGACAAAAAATAATAGTATCCAGAAAAGAAAAGAAAAAACATTGTTAAAAAAAACAAATATGAACCAGGGGTCCTTTGAAACTCATCAATGAAATCGTTGTGTTCACATCACCTCATGGGTCGTGACACCGACAGTCACGGGATCCACATAGCCTCCATTGTCGTCGGACGTTACGGTTTCCAAGCTAATATGTTCAGTTATACTTCCGGCATCACTAAAGGTTTTGCTCCGAAAGTTTGCTGGAAAAACTCTGGTTGTTTCGACTCCGATATCCTCGCCGCTTTTGACGCAAATGTCACTGTTGATGTCATTTCCATATATCAATCAGCAATGGATAATTTGGGCTTGTGGGTAAATGAGAATCTGATCCAACTGCTGAATGAAACTCCGGCGAATCGGGCTCCGGTGGTGGAAGGTCAGATCTGAAGATTCCGGCGAGATCGAATCAGAATGGTAATCTAATCTCGATTTTCAACTTGTGTATAAAAAAATAAAAAAAACTATGTATGATAGCATGATTCAGTAAGTATGGTGTTCAGTAAACATAGAAACTTCCTTAAAATAATTGACAGTTCTTGAGATTCAAAAGCAGTGTGGTTCAAGGGCAAAAAGCTTCATGCTAAATTTGTGGAGTTGAAACCATTAAACAAGTTGAACTGTAATGTATTTAATTCTTTCATGCTAATTCTTTCTCCAGTACTGATCTGGGGGTGTTGTTTGGATTGGAGAAGATGAACAATTCATATAATCAGGATACCATGTGGCAAGGAACATGTGTTGTTTAAAAGAGTGTTTTTAATCTCAATCATTTAATTCTGATCTAAGGGTCGATAAGTATTCTTATTATTCTCACATAAAAAAAATCATATTAGTTGTAAAAAAAAAAGGTCTCCTACGGTAGGAGACCTAAGAAGGTCTTTCATCCTAAACGGCACCGAAACATTTTGCTTGTAGTTCTGATGTGATGTGATGTACATGTAATGGCATCTGCTAGTAACATATTGGAGTTGCATAACTGTCTTTTATGGGGCCTAAATCCCTATATCATACTTAAGCAATTCATGTATATTTTACTCCAATAGCAAAAAAATTAAATAGATTTTTATACTAACTACATGCATGTTGTGTCGTCTTTCGTCGTGATCTTCAAAGGGTTTGGGTTTTTCTTTAGCAGCCGCCGCCGTTGGTTTCCTTGCGCCGTCGTGAAGCTTTGAGGTTGCTGCCAGTTTGTTTTGTTTCGAAGGCAGTTCTATATTTGTTCGTTTGTGTTTATTTATGTTCTTTCTCGTGTGTTTTGTTTTTATTTTGTTATGTTAGATCAAAGATTGTGGTGGCCTTGGACTTGAGACTCATTTTGCAGTGGCTTTTTCTTTAACCCGAAAGGGTTTGTTTTCAAAGACCCGAAAGGGTCTGGTTCCTGTTCAACCCGAAAGGGTCTGTTGTTAACGGCGTATTGGACTCATCCCTCGATCTGAGTTTTTAGGCGTCTGATTGAACTGATTGTGCTTGGTGGGTTGACCTCTTCGATTCTCTGATGTTCCAGATCTGTTGAGATCTACAGGCTTCAAGGCGTCATGTCTGCCTCCACTTTGGTTATCATGCTCGAAAGAGCTTTTATGTTTGCTGATATTCAGGGAGCTGTTGGCACTTGGATTTCGATACCGCGTTGGCGGTCAATCCATTCGCCTATTTTAAAACCCTAATGTTCTTTGTAAAGGTTCACTTGTTATATTTTTTTGTAACTTGGTTTCGTGCCCGTACGCGGGTACGCTGAGTTGCGCCGGTAATTAGTGAATTTTTGCAAGGATAGTTTAGGGTTGGCCCACTTGGTTTGTTTTTATCACGATGTACTCCCGTTTGGGTTATACCTGGGTCAGATTTTATGTCCCTCAGTCTCTGTATCTCTTCTTTTTATTTTATTATAATTTTGTTTTGCCTAAAAAAAAGTTGTCTTATTGTTCATGTTTACACAAAATAATAGTATTTTATTGACAATTCATCAAACTCAAACGCAAGAAAACTATAAGGAACGGAACTATTGCTTCAACAAGGAGAGGTATAACGAATCGGAACTAATTATTTTTAAAAATAATATTGATTTGGTTTTGTTCAAACTAGTTGTCATTTTTAAAAATTAATAATAAACCTGTATTATAAAAGCTATAAAAACTACCATTTTTCCAAATACTGTAAGTGTTTGGTGCTATTATAACAATTGTGGTTTGCTGAGACATGTTGCTTGGATTTGTTTAGGGATATAGTGGTGCTATTTTGGAGTATCTTAGAGTCAAATAGGCATTATATATTCTTAAGATCGTTGGAAAAATTAGACATAGAATTATTATGAGGTAATAAACAACAAATAATATTAGCATCAAATTAATAGAATTCTAAATACAATTGAATAGAGAACAAGTAAACTTATCGAGAATTGACTGAGGCGTGCATGAAGCACTGTGCTTAAGAGTATTTCGTCACCCCAGATAGATTACTCGATGCGGTAGGTCTCACAGCTAATACTCTCCAGCATACACAATCACTTCTTGCTAGCACAGCATGTGAATTAGCAAGGTCTCAATGCCCCATGGGAACTTAGTTTAATACCTTGTTTCACCCCTTTTATTATAGTACTATATCACTATATTTTTGTAAGCAGCATAACAAAAGGTAGAAGATAATTTGTTTTCGTCCGTTTTCAGGAAAACTCATCTCCCATAAACTGGATAACCTATTAATTAGGTGTGACCAACAAATTCTACCAAGTAAATAAGCCACGATTAATTTTAAGGGCACTTCTACGGTGCAGTCACGAAACTGACTTTTTTGGAAAAGTTATTTTGTTTAGCTTCTTTGTTTAGCCGATAATACAACGGTTTGACGTCATTTTAGCTAGTGTTATGTTGGTGGACCAATCTAAGACTAAACTTTATCATAAAGTTTTAATTAAATTCAATTCATCTAAGATTAAGAAAATAATCTAGAGTTGAGTAAATTACTGGAATAGTAGGAGAAGCAGTGGCAGAATAGCCTCAACATCATCTTCTTGCTAACAAGTGACTATTTATGGTTTTTGTAGGGATCCAAAGTAAATTTGGTCATCACAGACCATTGCATGTCAGTTTGGTGGTTAATTGCTGCAAAATCTTGTATATTAGTATTTTTTTTTCACAATACGGTATTGCAGCATTATATATATGATATAGTAAATTTAACTTTACCAAAAAAATTATTATCATGACTTCACCATAGAATTTTTCTAATTTTAATTGACTAAGTATGTAGCCTTCAATTAGTGTGTAGCTAAATAACTTGGTTAAAAGAAAACGGTTTAGAATAATAAATAATTTAATAATTAACTTTAAAATAAATTATTAAATAAAATTCCTACATTATATGCTCAAGACAAGTGTGATCCATCCAACACTCCACGGGAACAAACCAAAATATCCAACTTATGACACGAATTGCCTTCAGGTTTAGTGCTGCACTTTACAGTCATAATTGTGAGAGGTTTGTTAAGTTTTGAAGTTCCAGTAATTTGAGTAATGAATGAATCAAGGGAATCCTATTGGAAAATTTTGTCGGAGCATGTAACTAAAATGATAGAATGAGGGAACTCAACTGAATCTTAAGCTAAGATCATGGCGACCATAAAGTTGATGGAATGTTGTCGGAGATTCCCAACCCAAGTCCCAACCTAAGCTCTTCAATTTTATCTATATCCACTTTCTTTCAAAAGATTTTTTTTTTATCAAAAGTCAGTAAAGTCTGTCAAAAAATTGTTCCAATTATGAATCGATTTCGAGTTCTCCTGAACAATTTGTCTTTTGGTAGAGCTCATTAACCATTTGAACTCAATCACTTAATTTCGACTGTTCTAATTTTCTTCCATATTAAATTCAAAGAATAACAAACTCAAAACTATTTTTACTATTTTTTCCCATTATAAATTAATTGTTAAAGAAGGTGTAGGATTGGTGGATGGGGTTGGTTGATTGATAATATTGGTCGTGAGGTGGGTGATGGGCCTTCCACTCTACTTTGAAGGAATCCATGGTTGGAAGGTGTACCTTTTATTGTTAGGTTCGGTAGATTATATGAGTTAACTAAGAACAAAATGACTATTGTAGTTGAAGTGAATGTTATATGGTGGGGAGTGAATGGAGAGGCGTGGAAATGGCGACGGAGGCTCTTTGCTTGGGAGGAGGAGTTGGTGGGGGATTGTGTTAAGCTATTAACTTCAGTTGTTTTTTGAGGGTGGATATGGAGGATATGTGGGTTTGAAAACTTCATTCTTCCCATCGTTATACAATGCACAATGCTTATCAGAATTTGATTGATAATGGTGGTATCAACATTATTATTATTATTATTATTATTATTATTATTATTATTATTATTATTATTATTATTATTATTATTATTAATAATAACAACAACAATCAAATAATGTGGTTGAAAGTGGTGTCTTTAAAAATGTCTTTGTTTGCTTGGCGATTGCTTTTGAACCGCGTTCCTACTAAGGGTAATTTGATGCATCCGCGAGTACTCTCTCAAATGATCAAATTTGCACGGGAGGATGTGGTAGGAACGAGGACAAGGAGCATTTATTTGTTACCTGTGAATTTTATGGTAAGATGGGGTCGGTGGTATCCGAATTACTAGGTTTTTCATTGCAACCGAAGAAAATTTGATGGATCAGTTAGCTCAATTTGGTGTCCTAGGAGGCTTTTCGAAACAAATGTGTATGTCGTCTAACATTATTTTGTTTTCGGTGGTGTGGACCATATGGACAGAGAGAAACAAGCGAATCTTTCAGCATAAGGAGGAGCAATTACAATTTTTAATGAAAAAAGTTAAGCTTCATTATTTTTGATAGTTGAAATTGAAATATGCTACCTTCGACTACAATTTTTGGAGGCTCAATCCTATTATTTTTTATATGTTGTAACTTGGTTATTTCTTTAGGATGTTCTCTTGATTCTCAAAACTATTATGTTAACTTCGTATCACTTATGAAGTCTTCTTAAACACTTCTTGTGTTGAAAGACCGTTTGCATTTATTAATATTTTTCATTTTAACAATTTAAAAATCAAATTGTTATTTAGGTTTTTGATATGGCTTGGATGAGAGACATCTAAAAGTTTTTATATCGCACCTCCTTGTAAAAAAAACGATTTAAAATTGATTAGGAAATGATGAAATGTAAAAAAAAAAAAAACATTCATAGGTTATTGATAATTGAATTGCTCTGCTTTGGTCAAAGATAATTGAATTGTTATATATACATAATAAAATATAATTGAAATGAATATATACATAATCAAATATAGCTGACTTTTGAATATAATAATTATAATTAAAATAAAAAAATATTAATGTTCTATAAAATGTAGTTTTCTTTTGACAAAATGTTATTTAAAATATGGTTTTATAAGGATAAAATATATAAGCATTAAAACCATTTATTGAATAATTAACATAATCAATTATATTTAAATAAACTAATACTATTATTTTTTGTTTATAATACTAATCCGATAGACGGTGTAATTATTTTTGTGAGCAAAGATACATAGACACATTTAGGTGGCATACACCTTTGTACCTCCACATAGAAATGCAACACGTGACATTCTCTCTATCTCTCTCTCTATATATATATATGTGTGTGTATCTTTATTCATATTATTGAGGAAATAGGCAATTATCCCCCCTGAAATTGTAAGTTTCGTCAATTACCCCTCTGAAATTAACAAAACTTCAATTACCCCCTAAAATTGCACAACTTTAATCAATTTACCTCTTCCGTCAAATTCTTCTGTTAGTCAACATGATGTTTTGCAAATATCCCCCTTGAAGTTTTGCACTTATGTGCAAAATGCCCCCAAAACTTGAAAATTTATATATTTTTTCTTATCCTTGACTCAAAAGATATTAAAGACAAACAATTAACAATTAACTTAGGCCATTTTCATTGTTAAATGTCAAAAATGAAATATGGAACTAGAAACAACACATGAAACATCTTATTAGGCCATTTTCATTGCAATGAGAACACCTTTGGAATCCACACTCACCCACCAACCTCACAATTATCATCTTCTTCATAATCACCTTCATAGTAGATTTTACAACTTCCATAACATGTTTCACAAGGAATAAACTTTATATAACCACAAACCTCACATCCATCATCACCTCCTTCAATATCATTAATCCTTTCACAACAATCAAGCAATTTCTCAAGTTTCTTGTCATCACGAAGTTTCTGAATTTCTTCAACTTCACCAATGTATTTCTTTTCAATAAACATTTTTGATAATCCTCCTTTACCATAGTACCCTTCACCAAGTAACTCTTTAAACTCTTCCTTGAATCCTAATGCATTTCTCAAGCTTCCTTGTTTGCCTTTAATATCTTTTGAGTCAAGTATAAGAAAAAAAATATATAAATTTTTAAGTTCGGGGTGCATTTTGAACATAAGTGCAAAACTTCAGGGGGATATTTGCAAAACGTCATGTTGACTAACAAAAGAATTTGATGGATGGGTAAATTGATTAACGTTGTGCAATTTCATGGATAATTGATGTTTTGTTAATTTTAGAGGATAATTGACGAAACTTACAATCTCGGAGGTTAATCGTATATTTACTCATTTCTTATTATTATTATTGTAATAATAGTAAATGGATAAAATATTTTATTTAATTTAAAAAAGTTACTACCACTATTAAATTTTGACCCCATTCATCCTTACCTTTACTTTTCTCCTTTTGCTCTTTGTGTTCTGTCTATGTCTGCTTTTGCAATGAATGCAGCACTACTCCCATCCCCATCCATACACGCCACCCCCTTTCCTCATTAATAAATACTCTAAACCCCCCTTTCACTCTTTCACTCCCTTTCTCTTCTCAACCTTATTTTCCTCCATTCATCAAACAACAAAACAAAGGTAAACTAACCAACAATCTCTTACTCTTACCACTTTTTTCTCCTTTAAATTAATGGTAGAATTTACTTGGTTAATTGTTAATTAATTAAGTACTATTAACCATTGCTTTATTTATTTTTATTTTTAGTTTTGGTTATGACAATTAGTTACGTAGTAGTATTTACTTGATCTTATAGTGGGTACTTGTTTTTTTTTTTTTTTTTTTGTTTTTTTTTTTTTTTTT
>Ga0228710_1010429_pt1 | contig 12423 bp, 7 predicted proteins | sample MedpolnodulmetaG_FD_177995 | JGI IMG/M metagenome (GOLD analysis project Ga0228710, IMG submission 177995) | Root nodule microbial communities from Medicago polymorpha collected in Santa Monica, California, United States - pink nodules | ecosystem: Host-associated > Plants > Roots > Nodule...
AAAAATTAGCCGTTGCATGAGTGAAAAAAATATATATTACCGTTGCATGAGTTAAATATGTATGAAGAGAAATGTATAGTTTGTTGGCTTGAATAAATGTATATTACCGTTGGGCTTCTCTTCAATAATATAAATATTAATTAAAAGAAAAAAAACTCAAAAGTAATACAAAATGTGCACAAAATCAGACAATTGCAGGAAAAGGAACGTAGTAATGCATTACTACCATGGATAGTTTAACTACTCAATTTCAATGCCAATTATCCATGATATTATGACACAAAAGCATTGGGCAGTGTGATACCACCCATATGTGCAGGCGATGTGTATGCTCTAACAAGTAAAACACACACATTCATTTTATTGTCAACACCAATTATTATAGTGAAATCTTGTGCGGGTCCCCACTAAATAACATGGACCCGCTCCTTAACCATAAGGCCCACATGCAATATTACCCGATGTATATACGTGTATCATCAACCACTGATTCTCACATCAACGGTTGAGATATCTTACTTTACTCTTTAAACTTTATAGAAGCCAAATCGCTAAGAATATGGTAACACAATATATGATTTATCTGGACAAATAGCATCAAAAGGTTTTGAAAAACTCAATAAGCTATAGCCAGTGCCCAAAGACAGAAAACAGAAAACTCACATGGATCCATCCAAGGGGAAAAAGTGATCGCTTATCTTGTGCTTCAAATATTTCCTCTTCATTTGTGGCTTGACACTGTTCAGGAAAGGTAACATTTTTAGAGAACATAATCATAATAGATGTTACTCAAGCGATTATATTGAATGAGTACTTACAGAACTTGATGTTGCCTCCTGCTTAGGGATTATTAGAGCTGTGATATAAAATTTTCTATTTTTCTGCAAATCAGTTGAAGTTGGAAAAGAACAATCAATATCTCACAGTTGATGTATGCACTAGGAGAGATAGATCCAAGGATAAAAGACATTGATAAAAATTTTAAAACCCAGTACATAAAAACACCAGACACAAAGCAAGCTCATGCACAAAAACATACATGATCTGTATATTCTGTAGCTATACATGAGACGGAATGTTCAAATATCTTCTTTGTTGAAGCAATTCCAGCAATGGGTTAACTTTTGTTTCTAATATAAGTAAATAATGCACACTGCCAAAAAAATTAACATGAAAAAAAAAATCTACAGTTGATGCATAAGTTAATATTAGCATTCCAACTTGGCAACTCATCTTGTACCTATTCTTGCTGATTACTTTAAGACAAAAAATGTAAAGAACACTTACAAGCGAGCCTGCAAGGATACCACAAGTCTCTAAATTTTTGTCAGTGTTAGACTTAGCAAGCTTCATAAAACTCCCCATCATTGCAGTTGACTGCAAACAGAAACAATTATAAGGAAAAGAGGGAATAGTGACGTTCCAACGGTTAAATTTTGGAAAGGTGAGTATGCAAGCAAAGAAACTAAATACTCAAAATGAACTGATACATTCTTCCCCAGAAATGAACCAAAAAGAAGTTTGCATCAAAGATTAATGATAAAATGCTTTTTGACTCTCACGATGTGCAATTGAAGAGGAGACTCAGCACGGCCAAAACTATCTGATGATGGAGTCTCTGTCTTACATCCTGCCTCATCAACATGAGGTGATACTGTAGGAACCAAATCTTGTACTTCTGCAAGTACAGGTGGAGGAGAAGGCTGTCTGATAACTTTTATAGGAGCAGAGTCTTCTGTTTCTTCAAATGAGATAAGCGAAGGAGTTTCATCAGCATGTTTGACCTGGCAGTCCTCACTCTGGGTAAGAGTAGATTCTACGTCTGATTTATTGTGTTCTGAAATGCTATTATCTTTTTTATTTTGTGATCCATCTTCCAAGGATTGATGAAGGCTGTTAGTTCAGATAGAGAATCCAACAGAAGAAATGTAGTTACTATATATAAGTAAATAGATAAACCAGCTAAAAAATGCTTCATGTACGACAGACCTCAGAATTTTAGCAGTGAATAAATTTTTAAAAGTCTTCAAATGAGGTACAATTATTGAGAAAGGTTGGAAACAACATCACTTTCTTCTTAAAATGACTAGGACAACAAAAGAAAATAGTTGTAAATAAAATAATCATAAGCCACAACCTTGGAATTTCAACTGGAGACAGATCTATGATAGTTGGATACCTCACCTACATCCATAAAGAACAGTCAGGAGGATGATCTTTTAAAGTCATTGAAAGATACAGATAAACACTATCATACCCCTTTATCGCTTGTAGGTGGTTGCCACGGCCCTTTAAGGCCATTTGGACCTAGAATAGAATGTCTGGAGAGGGTTTCTTCCTTTGGGGGTGGGAGAGTTAGAGATCTACAGTAAGAAACGTAGTTAAAAGGGTTATCAAGCAAAGAAGTCCATGTAGCAATATCTACTTTCATAAGAAAAGAAATCTCATATGACAGGCAAAATATAACCCAGCATATTAGCAAAGTCTTCTGGACCGCCAATATTATATTAAGGGCTCAGCATCCTCTCGTAAAGGCCAATTAACCCTAGGGCGCGCCCTTCCCTCATCACCGCCTTTAATGACTTCTAGAAGCATCTAGAACGTGCAATAAACATAAAAGGTGTGACTTGGGGCTTAAATCACGGGAATAAAAGCCCAAGAAAGGATATAAATACCCACCTTGAGAGCATTCTCAAGACATAACCTAAACAGATACTAACCCTAGTTATCGATATAGCACTCGCTGCAAGTACATCTTTGTATAACTCCATGCCAGTGGAGAAAGCAAAGTGAGCTAATTTATGCAGAACTAACCAACATAAGAAGGCCAATCATTAATGACGGAAAATTCCGAAACTTACAGTCTTTTCATACTATCTTCCATAGGCCTTGCATAAGGATACTGCTGGGCCTTTGATCCTCGGTGGACAAACTCTCCTGCAGTTTGTCTGAGAGCCTGGTCATGTATAAAATATCATATAAATACTATTTATACAAAACTTCTTCAGGGAAGGTGGAGAGGACAGAAACAGTAAAAAATGTGTTCAACCGAAAGAACAGATGTAACTGTTAGGAAACTTTATCACCACAAGCTACAGCCTTCAATAGAAATTCTCTAATAAATTTTACCTTTATTTGATCGTAACTAGCCATAGTTTGCTTTTTCACTGGGGAAAAACCAGTCGAATAATTTGAACGAAACGCGTCCCTCCCACTCTGTTGATATGATTTCCTGCTGTTAAGCTCATTGATCTTCTGTTGTGCCAGTGGTTTCAACTTCTCCAGTTCAATCACAGAAGTTAACAATTTCTGTAATGATAGCAAGAACCTAAACATCATATTACATTAAAAAATGCATAACATGTTTGTTATCGTTTGAGGAAGAGAATTGAAAGTTAACCTTTCTCAATAATTCTTTCTTGCTCTGTGGAGATGTTCTATAATCTCGGTGCCGTGGTATTGTCTCAGAGACCAAACTAACACCAACCAAGGAAAAAGAACCTCAGTTCAACAAAGATATGAAATAGAATGAATTCCTCCTATTTCAATTTTCAAACAAATTTACTAGATACAGTAGAAAGTATTACGAGTCAAATAACAATACAAGCTATCTTGTTGTATTACCTGGAATATCTTAGGAGCATGATATATAGATCAATAATATTTTTCTCTGCACGGAAAATATCAGCCTACAATATCAAAATCAAAATTTGGATATTAGAAGCCATGCAAAGCAAGTAACTAGAAATTTTGTTTTTTTAGACAGAAACATAACCGCATTATGTTGCAGAATATATAACATGACTGTAAAGTAAAAGCCAAATATGATAGTATGAATGAAAACTATATATGGTGAAATCTGTGCATGTAATTATACTTATCAGTCACATATTTAAGCACTAACCATAAATAATAAGGTAAAATGTCCTCAAATAGTATTGCAGAATTTGAACAAACCACTATTTACTAGAAATTGAATGAAATATAACCTAAGTAACAGTTTAATTTCATGATGATATAAGTCAATAATTCATATAAAACTAAATGAAATAAATGTCGAAATTGAATTGATTTGAAATATGAATACCTGTTTGAGGATATTATCGGCGATCCTGTAGTAGATACGAAGCGAAAATCGATTATCAACATCGACTTTCTGAGTTCTCGCAGCGATGTTGATCGTATCCGAAGAACACGTCATCATTTTTATTTTCTATTTCTTGTGAAATATTCCGATTCCGATGTAACACCGCCGTGGCAATTGAGTTTAGCTTCAAGGATTCGTCGTCGTCGGCACAGAGTTGTTTAGATCAGAAGAGACTTTCGTGTCATTTATTTTATTTTACTTTCTCCTGAGGGTAAATATGGCAACACAGTGTCAATTATATATTTCATCATCACTAATTCACCATGGTTAATTAATTAATTTTATTAATTCACCGTGGTTATAGATTATAGTAGATAGATGATTTCATACAAAAAAAAATGAAAATTTAACCAAAAAAAATATTTACCCTACAAACAGGGTATTTTTTTTATTTTTATACGATATTACATGTTGAGATAAACATTTTTTATGGTATACATATCTATAAAGGATCTCTCCATTTATAAAGTCTTCTATACATATCGGACAATTGGTTTCAGTGGGGTTTAGGGAGTCATATGTTGACTTATTTACTCTTTTAGAAAGTGCTCGACGAGCCCTACAATTATCTATAATAATAACCAATACAAGCATAAAAAATATAAAAACCATTAATCCTAACAATAACATTCCATAAAAAAAAACTCTTATCTTCATCCTCTTCAGGTAGATCACTACTGTGATTCTCTTCGGGTAGATCGGCAATCTTTGACAGCGGCTCTCCATTCAGATCACCCAAACCCATTGTCAAGTTTGTGAAGAAGCACAATATTGCCAAAATTATGTTGAAAAAACTACAACCTGTCATTTTTTAAATGAAAAACTACGAGCTAGCTAAATGAAATTATTACCCTCCTATCTATAAGTGGGACATAATTATGTTAAAACGTCTTTAAAATGTCGATATAAATCATGTTCCATAAACAATAAAAATTAATAGTTGTTCGAATTAACTAATCAAAAGTATAAATTTACACACATTACAAAATTTGGCCCATCCAATAGAATATTTCTAGCTCCGCTAGTGATTGTAGCAGGTTGTATTATATGATGGTTCTTGTGGGAGATTGATTTTTATTTACATCTATGTAAAGTGATGATTAAAGTTATAAACAGAAATGAGGCATCTAATGATTACTTATACAATTAGTATGCATGCCAATTCTTGCTCTTGTGCAAAGTGTCTACACTGTTTCCATGGCAGCAGTTATGGAAAAAGTTCAATATGAACGTAGAAAAGCTCAGTTTTTTCAACCTTTCTAATGTTGTTGGGCATATTGCATTTCAACTTTCTGGTTAGCTCTATCCAAGTGATAAGGAGGCAGCTTTTACATCATTTGACTTTGGTGTCTGCACATTTTTTATCTCAATAAAAACTTATTTTTAGTCCCTCAATCAAGGATTCAAATAGCACAATCTTGCATGTTTTTCCACTTAGCTAACTATATATATATATTGGTCACGCAACTAAAAAAATGCGGTCACACACACCATATGCCATACAAAAATGTTAAATCAAGCGAATAATTGATCCAGAATTTATCACAAAACCATTTCTATTGGTAGAGCACCCTTGTTTTCCGCCCCATTCCTCTTTGAAAACTGTCTCACGTGATTTTACATCCAATATGAGTATGACACTTGGTTTCGTGAATTTTCGGGAGAGTTTGTGTCGTTATGTATAGCAATCCTCTATACCATATATTTGGTTAACTTAAATTTTTCAGAATGATGCAAAGCAAAGGGGTGTACACATTGAGGATGTCAATAAAAAAGTGGGCACTACTACCCCATTATCATAACCAATGATGTTTAAGATTTGTATATAGATTCAATAATATTTTACTTGATAAAAAGATATTGGCATAGGAGATAGAGTAATTATTATAGGAGTTTGGTAAAAAAAAACAATGATCATCAAACAGTCAATAAATCAATTTATTTTTTTAAATCCCTATTTATGTAATTACAAAATTAAATAAGAATATAGTTAAAGAAAAAAATACAGCTAACAGTTAAATAAGAATATATTTCTAAAGGAAAAAAATGGCTAACAAAAAATAAATAATCCCACATAATTCTATAGCATCAATCAACATTAATATTATTATAGTCCGAGTAGAATTAGATTCAGGCTTGTTAAGTAAGGTCTCAAATTCGAGTTTAGCGAATGAGAAAAATCAATAGATACTCCTCATCAATAATAGTTAAAAAAAATAACAACCATTTAAAAAAAAAAGGAAAACGCTCTTTAGTACCGAAAAGAGCGTGCGAAATTTGACAAATAAGATGAAGCTTTTGAATTAGTCTTAACTAAAATCCAAATCTAAATATAGAGTACAATATATCCTCCTACTCCTTTTAATTAGATACCTTCTATCAATATTTTTCATGTTAAATAACAAATGAAAATAGAGTACCATCGTCTTATCTCATTGAGTAATTAAAAGAATGTTTAACATCGAAACGGTGGAACATTCTTACTGTACGACAGGTTGTATTTTTCTTTGATATATTGATTTTTAATAAAAAAAAACCTGACGCGGCACGTGGGAGAGGGAGATAAGTTATTTTCTTTGATATATTTGAAAACACATTAGTTATGAAAGGGATGAGTATGAATTTCTATTACTCTCTGAATTACCTGAATTAGGTGTAATAAAGCTGCATCTTTTCTCCTCCTCTTCACTTGTTTTTGAAATAAGATTGGTTGAAGATGAAGAGGAACAGCAACACTTTCAAATTTTGCAGACTTTGATCTTCCATAATGAGCAATCTTCATTTTCCTCTGACCATGCTGCAATGCCATCTGTTCTCTCCTCAAGCCAGCAATACTCCCTGGTGAATCAGTGATCAAATTTGAAGAGTAACTCAATGATGCCTCAGTAGAACCACAAGAACCTTCTTTAAAGCTCTTTGATTTTTTTAGAGTTGAAATCTTTGTTGAGTTTCTTGGTATTACAATTTTTTCAGAACTTGTGTTTAAGAGATAAATTTCAAAATCATTACTGCATCCTTTGCTAAGTCGCGTCCAAGTCAACAGACTTAAGAACATCCGCTAAAAAAATGTATTTTTATACTAATGTCATTTTCTAGTTCTACTAATTGTGTTCCAACATGGGTAGTTAGAGTGTCTTCACAAACTTTGTCTAACTTTTAGTTCATATATGTATGTATGTGACAAACACTATCTTAAACTTATTTGAAAATTGAGATATATTAATTCATCTTCTATAACATATATAAAGGCAAAAGAAAACTATTATTTAGCTAAAAATTCATGGGTTAAATATGTTTTTGGTCCCTGTAAAATTGGGGCTTTTTAAGTTTATTCCTTGCTTAATTTTAAAAGTTCTTTTAGTCCCTAAAAAAAAATTTTTTTTACTCAGTATTAGTCCCTCCTCAATTCAAGTTTGTTTAATTTATGCTTAAATTCTTGAGTTTTTGAACAATTTTTTACAGACGTGTTAAGAACATTACTAAAAGTTCCTTTGCAAAAAATTGTCACAAAATTTGATTTCTATGTTCAGATTTTGTTTATTTTATCTTTAACTTTTGCCGTTTTAAAAAATTCATATTTAATTCGTTTCATGTTAAAAAATTCTAAATTTTAGTTAATGAACCTTTCATAGAGTTCTAAACTTGTTTAAAAAAAATTGTTAAAAAATTTAAGAGTTTAAGGATAATTAAACAAACTTTGTTGTAACAGAGACTAAAATTAGAAGTAATTTTTTTTGTAGGGACTAAAAAACCTATTAAAATTAAGTGAGAACTAAACTTAAAAATTTCCAATTTTATAAGGACCAAAAACGTATTTAACCCAAAATTCATATATCATTTACACTCACGAGTCACGAGTACATTTTTTTTGACAAGTATACCGACGAGTACATGATATATATGAGTATTCATGATAATCTATTAATTAGCTAAAAACCAAAATTGCAAAATAAAAGTCAACAATTTATACTCTTACAAAAATTAATTGAAATGTTAAAAAAAAAACTAAAAAGTATGAATGGATTGAAATATACCAACATGTTCGAGGATATTATCAACGATCCTATGGTAGATGCACAACAAAAATCGATTATCGACATCGTCTTTTTGAGTTATTACAACGATGTTGAGCGTCTTTGATAGGGCTGGAGGTCGTATAAATTATATCCCTTTTCTCGATTGTAGTCTTTTTTTTATTAATTACAATTTTTAGATGCCATGTTTTAATTTAAGTCCTATATTATGATGGCTTTGAACGAACAAATTTCAACTTTGTGCCGTTGCATCTTAGTGGCAAAGCTTTTAGAATTATACTCCCTCCGGCGTTTTGGGAAAAAAATTATTCCAAATTATTTGATATGATTTGTTTGCAGGAAAGGTGCTTTCAAGTGTTGGATCCCCATGCACCCGGCAGGGCCTCAAACCCGAACAATTTGGTAATCTAGGTTTATCATTAAACATGTTGTTATTAAGTAAATCCTTTCGATTGGTTCCAGTTTCTATCACAATCACTAAGATGCTGAGGAAGGGGTTTCTTAAAGATTATGTATGCTGAGGAAAATCCGGTGATCTGAATCTATCTACTTACTATATATTAAATATTAATCCCTCTGATTTTACCATTTTGCCCCTATGAGGGGCATTTTTGTATTTTCCTATTTGGTGGGATGTGGTTGGTGCCACCTCATCATTCTTATGGCATATTTCCCATTTTGCCCCCACCAATTTTTTTTTAATTATTTTCTAATTTTTAATAACTTTTAACTATTTTCCAATTTTATTTTTTTAAACTATTTTTCAATTTTTTCACCCAAATTCAGTTGCTTCTACATTGCCGTTGTGGGAGATTAAGGTATCGTTTAACCCGGCTTTTTTTCAACTTCTCTAAATTTTTAACGAGAAGTTATGTCAAGCACAATATCAATTATTTTAATTTCAATATTGTTTAATCATCACAACCTCACAAATATTTTTATCCACATTGTCATTTAATGATACCAAATATTTTTATTTCATTTCTTTAAACGTCGCAAATATTTACTCACACACATTAACGTTTAGAGTAATATTTTCGTCTGTCTGTGTTTTTGTTACGCTGATGCATATAATTTTTTTTAGTGTTGCTTGGTTGAGTGCTACCTCACCGATTTTTTTTTAACTACTTTCCAATTTTTATATTTTTAAAAACTTTTAACTATTTTCCAATTTTTTCTCTCAAATTCAGTTGCTTCTACACTGTCGCTGTGGGAGATTGAGATACCATTTGACCGGGGTTTTTTCTACTTCAATACATTTTTAAGGAGAAGTTAAGTCAAACACAATATTAATTAAGTACTTACTAAAAAGGGAACTATTTTAATGCATAAAATTGAATGGAATGAGCTTTGCCCAAAAGTTGTTGAATGCTACTTTAAAAAATTACTTCTCGCCAATATATTTCACAAATACCTCTTTTCAACTCACGCTGGGAACCTTTTCTTTTATTTTTTTAATATTATATTTCAATATGTTTTTTTTTCATTTAACTTTTTTATATTTTTAAAAACTTTTGACTATTTTTCAATTTTTTTATTTTTAACTACTTTCTTTTTTTTTTCTTCCCCAATTCAATTTCTTCTAGACTGCCATCGTGGGAGATTAAGATACCGTTTGACCCGATTTTTTTCAACTTCTCTATATTTTTAAGGAGAAGTTAGGTCAAGTACAATATCAATTAAGTACTTACTAAAAAAGGTATATTTTTTTTAATGCATAAAATTGAATGGAATGAGCTTTGGCCAAAAGTTGTTGAATGCTACTTCAAAAAACTACTTCTTGACAATTTATTTCATAAGCATCTCTCTTCAATTCACGTTGAGAACCTTTTCTTTTATTTTCTAATATTGTATTTCAATATGTTTTTTTTCTTCCATTTAATTTTTTTTAACCGTTCCATTTAATTTTTTTTAAGGAGGTTCCATTTAATTTTATTACCTTTTTTTCAAAGAAGTTTTATTATCTTTTTAACACTTATATATTTAATTTAAATATCATTTAATCATAACAACCTCACAAATATTCTTATTCACGCTATCATTTAATGATACCAAATATTTTTATTTTCTTTCATCAACCTCGCAAATATACACACACATATTAGCGTTTAGAGTAATACTTTATGTGTGTCTGTTTTTTTGTTACGCTAATGTGTATAATTTTTTTTGGCATTGCATAATGTGAATGATTATTTTTATAAAATTTTGATTTTAATTAAAAGTAAAATTTTAGATGTCTTTTCTTCAAAAAAAGGTATAGATGCCTTAAAAAATTATGCTTATCTTATATATATATATATATATATTGCACTTTTATATTGTAACAAACAATGCATATATTTTTCTTATTCAAAAAAATTAAACATTGCTAAATAGAAAATGTATTATTTTCTATTTTATCAGCATCAGATGATAGGATTTTGTATAAGTTTGATAATGATCCGAAAGATGTCTTTCCTTATGTAGTGAGAATATAGTTGATGTAACACTATGAGAAAAACACTCAGTAGCTTTATCATTTACCACATACTTACCTTGAGTTCTTTGCTTCCATTTTGTAGTCAATGGCAACCCAAATATATGTAACAATTGGTCAGGTTCGAGGCTGCTCATCAACCTACATCATCCGGTTGTTGAGAAGGTTAAGACTTAGTAGGTTTGCATTATGATTTCACAATACAGTGTTAGAGTAACTTATTATTTCACAATCCGATTTGATTGTTTTTTGACCATGTTTCTTGAATTGTTGTCATAACCTTAACACTTCTCAAGCTCATAGTCAAAGCTTCAGTTAGAATTTAAGTTAGAGTTCGACTTCTTCTCAACGTACTTCGCACAACGATTTTTCCAAACTGTCTCATGTTAGGCCAATTGCTGAATTTATAAATTTAGTCAATGTCTGCTTTTTTTTATGCATAAACATGCTTTGAGTTTTTTTACGCACAAATTAAAAATACATATTGCATTATTCTTTATTTCATGTGCATAATTTGTGTTAGGATACATACTACATCACTACATGGAAAACAACTGAATTCAATCCTAACCAGTTTGGATTGTATTATGAGAGTTGTACCAAATGTTTGAAGACATCAATGTCAAATGGTGCTAGCTATATATGCACATGCAGAAGTGATGCTTAATTTTCATTTGTTTCAACAATGTTAATTGGTCAACAGGGTACATATAATGTACATGCATGCATTTATCTAGACTTTATAGGAAGATAAATTAGAAGTCATGGTACATTTTCTTTAGCTTAAAATCAGTTATGTTACCTTTATTTTCTAAATTATATGTAACTATATTCGCATACGTCTTATCCATGTTAATATGCATTGGACTAATATTGCAGTTATTTCCCTGTTTAGCATTTCCAAAACGAGGTGTCAAGAACAATTCTGAAAGGAAAGCGCAAAACAATCACTCTCATTGATGACCAGACACAGAGACAGTATAATTGTCGCCTCATTACCGCCAATAGAGCAAGCTATGAAAAATATTTGGGTGGGCAGTGGTTCAATCTTCAAGGTGGTAAGCTCATCTTTGATCTCGAAAAGTCACAGAAGAACTTGCACGTTCGAGTTGTTCCAAAGTAGATCTTTGTTGTTGAACTATTTGAACTTCTACTACTTTGACGTATCGCTTTGGACTGTAATCGTAAACTATCTTGACTTTGGGATGCCATTTGTTCTTTTCATTTTGTCTGATGTAAATATTGACAAAAATCCCTTTTTGGTTAGTCTATGACACTTCCAGTCTCTTTTACAAACCTAACTATTATGTAACGTTAATCTGCACACTGTTGGTTCCTTCATTGGTTCCAATTAGTATCATGTTAATTATAACGTTGTTTTCCTAATCTCTTGAACAAAATAAAACATGCTCTTTTCCTATGGCAAATCTTTATAATGCTTTGGTGAATGTTTTAGAAATATACATACATACATATATATGTATATAACATCTAATTAACACTGCAATATGTTTTGTACCTAGCACTTCCCAAGATGAGATATCAAGGAAATTTCTAAAAGGAACACGGAAAACAATCACAGTCATTGACAAACAAGCTCAAAAAAGGTATAAGTGTCGCTTGATAACGGCAACGAGAGCAAGTTACAAAAAATACTTAGGCGGCCAATGGTTCAAATTTTGCCGAGAACATATGTTAGAGGTAGGTGATAAGTTAATTTTTGATCTAGAGAAGCCACCTAAAAATATGCACGTTCAAGTCGTTCC
>Ga0228710_1010430_pt1 | contig 12422 bp, 3 predicted proteins | sample MedpolnodulmetaG_FD_177995 | JGI IMG/M metagenome (GOLD analysis project Ga0228710, IMG submission 177995) | Root nodule microbial communities from Medicago polymorpha collected in Santa Monica, California, United States - pink nodules | ecosystem: Host-associated > Plants > Roots > Nodule...
AAACACGTGAGTGAGGGTGGTGAAGTGTATTGATTTTGTCATTTTGATTATTGTTTTTAGTGGTGTAGATAGTAATGTTGTTTTAGATGGGAGGTGTAATTCAAAGTTTGATTAACATTCCACTCAAAAATTTTTTTTGTCAAAACCATCAAAAACAAACAAAAAATTGCAACTTATTGACCGGTATTTGGAGGTTAAAATTCACCTTTCCCATGGTGGAAAAGGATTAACCTTTCCCATGTTAAATGCATCCATATGTACCACTAGGATTTGTCTAAGTTTATTGACACAACATCTCTCTTTTTCTCACTCACACTACATATAGACATTAAGAAGAAAAAAGTCTTGGGATGGCATATATGACAAAAGCACAAAGTTTATTGATTTTGTCAAAATAACTTGCGTGAATTAACTCACGCATGTGTATAACCCAGCGTGAGTTAACAAACGCAGAAATTTACACTTGTATTACTTAACTAACGCATGGATATTTTCAACAAATCAGTTAAGCGCGAGTGTTTTGGGCTGGGGAAGAGCAGAAATCATAATTGAATGTATTGATGTTATGTTGATGTGAAACAGATATATATTGGATAACAGACACATCTTCGGTAAAAAAATTGTCCTTCAGGCCATCAACACATGGTAAGGATGCTCTATAATTTTCTCGGTAGTATTGGCATGTCCTCGTTTTTGTTATTCCACCCACCCTTTTTTGTTAAAAAAAACATGCCCTTCCCAAATATGGGATTGTAACAATACAAATACAATCATATTTGGAGTGTAGCTTCCGATTAATATTAAGTCATTTGATTTATCAAAATGTAACTTTCGATCACATATAATTTATCAGGAGATAAAATTCGATCGATTTTTTTTTCATATCTCTCGATCAACTTATTTCAGAGGTTGAGCAATCCAAGGAATGAAGAGTAATTGTTCTTTTTGATAATCATTTTTGGTCCTCTTAACTATGAACTCAAACAAATGAAGTAATTAATATTTGGGTAGTGTTAACTTGTGTCCTTAGGGCAGTGTTAAGAAACCTAAAAGAAGAAACATTCTCTAAAATTTGTAATGATATTTGAACAACCATTTCATGACAACTCTTGGGACAACCTTGTTGTTTTCTCTTGTTATTGGTCAAAAACAATAGAGAAAGAAAAATGAAGAGAGAGAATAATAACATAATATGAGTATGAAAGATAAAGTTGTCCAAAAGTTATACAAAAATGGTTGTATAAATATCATTTCTCTATTAATAATGAGAGCTCTTAAAATACTCGTTATCATTTTCCTTATTTATAAAGAAAAATACATTTGACACTCCTTTTTTTACTAGAAACATCATCATTCTTGTTTTGATTCTCTCCCTCCCTTTTAACTTATCAGAATTTCTCCAACAAAAAACTTGATAGTGAAATGCATAAATTTGATTACACTCCTGCCTTTAGAAGCATCTAAAGCACTGGACAAATATGATTTAGTAAAATATTGTGTGTACATTCAAATGTAAGTGTTACTCACAATTGTTTTACCATGTGGCCAAACACAAGTGGTTAATTAGCAGAAGGTTGAATGAATCGAGAGTAATCGAATTCGAACTCTAAATCTAAAACAACCATTCATAACTAATAACTTACCTTTCGATTAATCTCGAATTACAACAATCTCTTTCCCCTAAGAATAAGAGGATTAAGACAAAATTTAATATACTTCCAAAAACAATTGAAGTTTTAAAATCATTTTTTAAAAATACAATTTTTTGAAATAATTTACCAAAAAACATTTGTAAAAAACTACTAAACTATAAGAGTACTACTATTCTTTTATAAAAGAAACTTGAACTACACTCCCAAAAAGTGCTCAAAATTACTCGCCATTGATATTGAAAGCAACAGAGAAATAATTTTTTTAATAGAAGTATTGTATAAAGTCATTTCTTGCTTCAAACCCAAAAGAAAAGTCATTCATTGTAATTTAAAGATGCATTATTGTTAAAATGGACTAAAATGTGATTTGATATCATAGGAGGGAAGTGCAGAATTCAAGCATTTTTTGAACGAGGAGAGAGTAATTTATCCAATATGAAATGCAACTAAACTCAACTATACTATTCATTGCCAAGGGCAAAATAAACACTCAATCATATTGTTTGCACAAAGCATAACATTCCATCTCTATGTACTTACAGCAGTACATCTGCCTTTTGACAAATGCATACAAAAACTATTTCCTGAAAATTCTCATCCACTCAAGAAAGTTGGACCTGTTTCATGTAATTTTTTTCGAGCATTATTTGTATATGAGTAAGATCAAAGAAATCAACTGATTTCTCTGCATATTGCAGAAAACATACAATGCATCTTTACTTTCTTTGCCATTTGGAGCTTTATAAGTTGAAATATCTTATCCTTTCACACAAAAAATGAGATAAGAATTACAACATAAATAACATGTTACAAATGCATCAAGTTGAATCTATTTAAGGCTATAAGAGTCCAAAAGGCTCAGGCAGGTTCTCAAATCCATTATCAAATAATAAGGAGCCTTGATCACATTTGTCGTCACCACTATGCAGCCAGTTTGTATTCTTCAAATCTTCTTTAAGCAACAGTGCATCGTAACGGGAACTCTCGTAGATGTCAATTTCACTCAGTTTTGCCGAGTATTGTCTTTCATCTACCTCTCTTCCTCTCATCATATTCCTGTTGATACCATTTACCACATCAAAATGAGATCCATTGTTTTTGCTTAGCATGTTTCCATTATTTTCGATGGATGTTGGTGGAGTACTTGAAGCGCGGTGAGATTGGATCTTGGGAGTAGAATTTCGAATACTCTGTGGAAAGAGTGTAGTGCTTGATAGTGCCCGATGATTTCCTGAGCCGTTCCTTATATCCTGTTAAGCATAAAAGTACACGATAAATTAGCTTTGCTAGATAGAACAAACATGCTTGACATGCATCTTCTCAAAGTAAGCTTCAGAAACAAAATGAATACTTTTTTTAGAGCATAACAAGAAACATGACAAGCTTAATAGATAAGTTACTCTGATATTTGTTCCTTTAAAGTTTGGGCAGAGATGTTAAGCAACAATAAATTCAGATAACAATAGACTAGATTATCTAAAAAAACAGATAACTATAGGAAAAATAACATTCATTTAGTACATGTTTTTGATATTTTTAGAGTACAAAGGGAAGGAAAAAAAGAGGCTTATATGTATCCTGGTTTCCTAAAACAACCTAAGTTCAAAGATTAGGGACTGAGGGAGTAAAACTTTAATGGCAGATATATTAAGTATCATGGTCAAAATATAATGATACCAGTCTAACTCATGAAGTATCACGAGGTGAATAATGAAACAAACTAACAAAGCATTACTGACAAGGGTTGATGTATCATTTGGGGCATGACGTTCATTTAAGTAGGTTGGTGCTATAAAGCTTCAACCTAATGTCTCTACTATGACCATGCATAAAATTTGAAACTACCAAATATTGAGACTTGAGAATCTAATCAATGAATTTTTATTTTTAATCCTGCAGAACTGGAAAAGTAGAGTATGCAAACCATGTGCTTGATAGCCATATCCAAGGACTTCTTTGAGATATTCCTCCCAAATCCAGTGTTCTCGCTAGTGGTGGTTGAGGCCTTAACCGATCTCCTTGAAACTACCTCAGGAGCATGTGAAACTTTCCTAGGCTCATGAACATCGGCATGATGGCCATTGGCAGAGCCAAAGCCACGACTTTTACTGACAGGTTCTGTCGATCTCCCCCTACTGACAATAGGAGACGAATGTCGCCTTGGCATATTAACTGACGCTTGAGTTTCAGAACTATTTCCCCGCAGAGTGCCAGCCCCAGGACGGGACCTACCTGCAGAGAGTGGCCTATCAGGTAATGTTGTTCTGAGGTTTGATGGTGTATCAAGGGGAAAATCGGGTGGAACAACAGGCTGTGGTGGGGGACGGACTCGTGGACTTGGTGAGCTTGGCCGCGATGACGGCGCCGAACTACGTCCGTTCAATGAAACACGTCCAGCTGAAATTGAAGAACTTGTTGTAGAGGAAGGAGATAGAGATGGTATTGAACTCCTACGAGTGGGAGTAGAAGGGCGTGACAATGACCGAGTTGATGGTGCGGATGGGGAATGTAAGTTTGCAGGAACCTGAGGCCTAGAACTAGGAGTCGATGGCCTTGAGCTCTGTGATGTTGGTCTAGGTTTTTCAGCAGCAGAGCTGGTGGAAACTGAGCGTATTCTAGAGGGTGTTGAGGACCTTGATGCTGTTGTGCGAGATGTAGGAGTGGACGGCCTTGTTGAAGATGTTGAGCGGGTTACCGGGGAAGATGGCCTAATGTAAGATGAAACTGAGGCTGAGCTTGTGTTAAGAATATTTGTAGAGGAAGATCTGTTTGAAGAATAGTTGTTGTTGTTGTACTGTGAGTGTGACGTGGAGATGGAAGAGCGAGTCACTGAACTGCTTCTTGCTGGTCTACTAGAGTGATTGTTGCTCTCAGATTGTGACACCGAAAGCTGAAACAAACATGATTAAGAAGTTAAATTTAACAGCACCTAGCACATCATTTTTAACATGTCAATGAATAAATTATGAATTAGTTCCTCCAAGTAATCACTAAGCTCAAAGGTACTAACTGGTGAATTACAAACATATATACATTTTCATGGCCGTTTCTCTCATCACTCATCAGAACCAATGTAAGCATGGATACCAGTAACATGTATGGATTTTTTTATTTTTTTTAAAGAAAGGATATATATTTATAAACTATGAGAGGACCGGACATACCCTTGAGGCCTTAGCAGTAGAAGTTGATCTACTCAAACTTCTTCTTGGAGGCGCCAAGGTTGATTGTGGTTCATTTTCTGATGATGGAAAAACCGGGGTCCCCGGGGGAGTAAGGAGCCTAGCAACATAAAATCAGTGATTATAATTACAAACTAATCTACCAATAGTAATTTTATTTTCATTTGTGAGTGTGCACGCGCACAATAATTAATAACTCGAACTATTTAGAGTTGCATTTCCTCATTTCAAGTAGTAACCCAACAACTAAAATACTGTAACTCAAATATAATTGAACTGTTCAATTGGTTATGTGTTCCATCATAAATATTTATCTGCAAATAATTCCAGATCTAGGAATGATCTAAAATGACATAACCTTTTCTAAGGGAAACTACTAATAATGCACATAAAAACAAACATTTATTTCTTTCCATCTTCCTTATTTAGGTCAAATTCAATCTACTAATAACAGATCATGATGAATTAAGTATAGATAAAGCATACATACCAATCATAATCATGCTTTCCTCCTTCTACAGATGACAACATATCCTCAATTCCATTTCTAGCCTGTTTTGCCCCTCCAACTGAGAGTCTCCCCAATTTAACAGAAACTAAATCCACAAATAGCAAAATCACTTCATATCATAAGAAAATAGAAACAAAACAAAAACTGCAAAAACCATAGACTAAAGCCAAACTAGTAAGACCTTAAAATTCAATGACATCACCTAAAAAACAAAACTTTCACAATCAAGTAAATTTCTTAACTGAATAAAAACTATCCATACTCTATAATAACCATATAATTAAAATAAAGCTACTTTTTTTATTCATTTGACAAACAAAAACATATAAAAAACATGTTTTTGGAGAAATTAAGAATGAGAAATGAAAAGGGGTGATGAAGTATATACCATCAGAAGAGTCATCTGAAGAAGGTAAAGAAAGAGAACGACGGTTGTTAGAGAAGAGATCAAGAGTGTTATCATCATGGTGGTTGTGAGAATGATGATTGAAGGTATTGCTTCTTCTGTTATGGTTGATGGATCCATAAAGAGAGTCTCTTCCATTCCTTCCATTCATCATGGTTGATTACACTGTCAGTGTAACATCAACAAAGAGAAGAAGAAGAAGAAGAAGATCTAAGAAGTAGAAGAACAAGTACAAGTGGTGTAATACAATGCAATGTGTTTGTTTGTTTTTTATTTAGATCTGTTGCACATGGTTGTCTGTTATGTTTTGCTTAGCTTGGTTGGTTGGTTATGTTATGAAATGTGTTTCTTCTAAGTTCTTTCTAATCAAAGAATCATGTTTGATTATTTTGGTTTTGTTTTATGCTTGTTGAGGTGGGAGTGTCAGAAACAATTAAAAATTATGAAAATTGAGATTGAGATAGATTTATGGATACTCACATGGCTATTTTTTATGTCATGGCCCACTTTTTTTGCTTACTTCCTTTCTCATATACATCATCATAGATCATGTAGATAGATCAAGGATCTTTCTTTGTTTTCCACACTTGCTGCTAATGTGTGTCCCATTAGCACATGGCTTGTGATGGGATGGGATTCAATTCAACCTTCCTTTCTTTTTCTTCTCTTATTTATTTTTAGGAAAACGTTAACAAGTGCCTTAAGAGAATTGTTTAACCATTTAAAAGTAGCAATTTTTGCATTAGAAATTGTACGGTTATGACATTAACAAGTGTTTGACTTGTATTTTCAAGACATAATTTCCTTTTGTGGGTTCCTTAAACAATGCTCTTATAACACTTGTTAACACGACCCTTATTTTTATTGTCTTGTCAAATGTTTAGTGATATAATAAATAAGTTTGATATAATAATTCAAAGTGTTTACTTTATTTTTATGAAAAGTAAATGGTATGTAAGTTTGAGTTTAACATTTTGTAAAAAGAAGAAAAGTTTGAGTTTAAGACAGTCGTGTTAAACTCAACCTTATAAAATCGGTTTGTTAATCGAGAGATTTCACTACGTATAAAGTCTCTTTTAAATTATATAGTTAACTATATTTGATTTGATACTCTTAACATGCAATTTATGACAAAACATAGAAGCGTCATTTGAGAGACTTGATAATGGGTGACTCCACGAGTCTAGGACAAAAAATGAAGCATCGTTTGAGAAACTCCTTAATTTAACGGACACTCTTAGCGTTAGAATTTGGATTTAACATAATGTAGTCTCGTAATATTGACTTTTAAGATGATTGATGTCTAACACATATTGCATTTAAAGGCGGGTAAAAAAATTGATTAATAGTGACAAGATTCTTTTTTTGGGGTATAGATAGTGACAAGATCTTATTCCATAAAATGTTTGTATAAAAAATATACAAATGCATTAATGACAAATAGTTTCATAATTATTAGACACTAAAAAACTACTACTATTTTGGTAAAAGAAAAAATAGTAATACTATTGTTTTATACTAAAAAAGATTGAAGACACCAAATCATCTAAGAATCATATTTAGGTAAGTGTATTCATATTTTAAAATTGATGTATGATTTTTTTTTCATTTTCAACATTATTAAATATATCTTTATATGTTTCCTAGAAGAAGAAAAAACTTTGCATGTGTATGGTAAAAAAGAATCTTTCAAGGATTTATATTTCATTCTATTGCATGTTTCATTCTTTACGAATAAAGTTATTTAATAAACTTTTTAGATGAAAAATAAAATTATTCAATAACTTGCTACAAAATAAATAAGCGGGGCATCGGACCCAAACCCAATTAACATGAATGTAGATCCGACCCTAGCCACATCAATGTTAGATTATAAATAATTAGTTTAAACAGGTGTGCATTATTAATGTAAACTAGTTTTATGTTGATATTTTCAATAAGGATCTCTACCATTCACCACTATATCTAATTAGTTTCAAGAATATTTTTCTTAAAAAATATCATTGATTTCAATATACAGCTACAAAAATGGACTAACATAGCAAAATAGAGAGTTCTAATGAGATACTAGATGACAATGCAAAGCAAGCTCGTTTGGTTTAATGTTTTAAAAGAAGTGAAGTGGTATTTTTATATTTTAGAATAACAAATAAAGTAGAAAATATATATCAAAAACATGAATGAAAAGGACCCTAATCTTTTTGCTACTTGTCTCTTATGCTCATGTTAGTGTCTTTTATTTCTCTATTTTCAATTTACACTTTATATGATGTTTATTTGTGAGCACCCGTCCTTGCTTGAGAGGAGAATCTTGTTATATACTAATACAAATGAAAATTGACAATTCCATGTTACCACAAAAGCAACATTACACATGTTTGCCAGTTGCCACTACTACATTCTCATATGATCAGATCGTAATATATCACTCACTACTCATCCATTTTTTTTTTAAAAAATTTAGCAAATTATATCTAAATGCAAGGATAAATTGTTAGATGATAAAATAGATTAGACAAGCTATTTTATTTAATATATATATATATTATTTTTGAAGTAAAAGGCACTTATTGGTTTGAGAAGATTGCTAATAAATTAATGGTCCATCCTCAAAAGTTCAAGTGTCCTTAACACCCAACCAACATTAATATATATTTTCAATTATTGCAAAACAATGATAATTTTGGTTTTAGTTGGTAGTATAGTGATAATAATTGAGAAACGATGGAGTAAGTAAGTATGATAAAGTAAAAACCTGCTCCTTTTCTTTCTCCGAAATATTATTAAGGTGCATTTTAAGAGACGTTGCAACTAACTTTGGCTCCAAGGCCATCAACCTAATCTTCTCGATATTTCTTCCTTGTATGACATAAATTAAAGCCAATGAGTGGTTTCGATTAAATTATTTTTATAATATAAAAAATATATATTAAAGGAGACACACCCCTAATGTATAATTAAATAGTTTTATTTTATCTTTATAATGTGTATTTAGTTCGATATAGTTTCTAGATTTTTTGTTTTGTTTTGAGAAAAAAAAATACTATTAATGGTGATGGAGCTAATGATCGCTTTACAAGTGTCTCGTATGAAATTTAAACTTGTACTACTTTCCTAATTTAAAAATTAATAAACTTTAACATTTTAAAAATATTTTTTTGTATTTATTTTCTAAAATTTATGTTCGTTTTGAATTGCCTTGATGATAATGAAGGATGTGAAGAACAAATGTCTAATATACTAAAGAGGTAACAACAAACTAACTGAAAACATAAACATTATAAGCCATTTCAGGTATAGTAATTGTGAGATACACCAAGATTTCAACCAAAGAGTGATACAAAGTGGGATCCGTTAGATGAACATCATCAAAGAAACATATTTCACATTCAACTCAAGAGGACTATCTACCATTCTAGTATCAAAAAGGCAGTTTGTTAAAGAATATTAACAATGTACTTAAATTGGGAGATGATATCAGGAGTGTAGGCAACTTCAATCTCCAAAAAGTAGTGAAGAAAGTATAAGTATTCTATCTCAAACTTCTTAGCTAAGTGCAATTTCAACTTATTGATCCCACTAACATCATCCCCTATCATAATAATGTCATCAACATATAAAGAAAATATAATGCGACGTGAAAAGTGGACTTGATCAACATGGTAGAATCATAAAGTCATAAACACTAGAGTGGAAACCAAATGATGGGATCACAAGAATGAGTTTCTCAATTCAAGATTGACGATCTTATTTAAGACCATAATTTTCAACTAGCACCATATAGACTTTATCCTAAGCTCAACATTTAGAAAGACATTTTTAACAAACCATTTGGAAAATATGGCACCAACGAATAAATGCATCGCCTATAACCTTGCTGATAGTGGTCAACTTGGTCATAGGAGCAAATAGTACATAACATGTTGAGAAAATCACTTAGCAACAAAGGTGTGCTTTACAGTGCTTAAGTAACCCATCAAACTAATTTGGTTTTGATAATGTACACCTAACGATATCAATAACACATTTCCCATGAGGAAGATGCGCTGATTCCCAAGTGTTTGTTTTGTGCAAAGCAAAAAGTTCTTCTATCATATCATATGTTATCAAAGAATAACCATGAGGCTTTGACAAACTATGAATAAGGGTTAGGAAATAAGCAGAGTAAGTGGAATAAATTAGACAATCGAGTAGATTTGCTAACACAATGAAAATAAGAAGGAGGTGGATCACCAATCACATGAAATTGTTAAGTAGCCATGGAGACGTGACGTGAGGGATGTTTATATCTAGAGTAGTAGTAGCATCAGTCCTACAATTCTAAAATTACAATAACTAGAAACACCATCACCAAAAGGCTCAACATGGTTAAGTTTATATCCAATAGGAATATGAGAATCGGAGGAAAAGGAGTAAAATGGAACAGTTCAGTCGAACTCACCTCAACTCGACTCGACTCGTTAAGAAATTAGTTAAGCTCGAAACTTGGCTCGAGTTTGATACAAATATGTTTTCGGCTCGAATTCGACTCATTTTAAGTTCATAAACAACTCGGTTTGGATCGCTAGTTTCATTTCGTTTGCTTGAATCAATATTCAAAAATCAAGTTTTTTTTTTCAACAAAAAAAAGTAAATCATTTAGATCATTGACATTTTATTTATTTATTTTTAAAGGAAAACATTGGATTAAAATTAATGTTATTCCAAGCATAAAGTGTATAAAGGAAATACACAAATACAAAGTTAAAACTTGCATAAAATATAGAAATTTTTTAACATAACTAACCACAAATTTTATAAAACAAAAATACAAAACCAAACCAAAATTAATACAATGATAACAGAGGCAAAAACCAACAAAATTTCTCAACTACAAATGATAATAGGCTGAAATATGGTTTTAGTCCCTGTAAATATGTCTCGTTTTGGTTTTAGTCCCTATAAAAAAATTGTTGAAAAAGGTCCCTATAAACAAAATATTTTGCAGGGACTTTTTTAAAAAACAAATATTTTTATTTTTATTTTTACCTTCATTTAAACTATTTTATCTTTTTTTTAACAATATTTAAATCCTCTAAAAAATATTATTTAAATTACAAATTTAAAAAATCCATTAAAATAAGAATTACCCAACTACAATATAAACGATATATTTTTATTTTTTTTGGAGGGAAATATAAACGATATTGAATCCTACAAAATGACTTATTTTGATCTTATTTCTAAAAAAAATATTTTACCATTGTATATGCAAAAATTGATATTTCTCTACATATAAGCGTCGTTGACAAACAAATAGATGAACACTTTGGTGCTAGTTGTTATAGTTTTATTTTAATCTAAATACAATTGAAAATGAAATAAACATGTATAGAAAATAACAAGAAAGTTGTTCAATAGATCACTCAATTTTGATATTGATAAGCTGTTTTGATGTATAAATTCTGATCATAACTTTCTATCGACGTTTTTTCACCAAAAGTATAATTTTAAGAGGGGTAATATGTCATTTTAATCCCTAAATATGTAACCAGCGGTCACAATATTTCTTGAATCTATCAAAATTCCAAAATAATCTTTAATTATGCACTTCCTTCATCAAAATAGTTGTGCATTTTCTTCATCAAAATAATTTTTTGTGTTAAAATGTTTAGTTAATATTATTATATCAGTTCTTCAATATAGTTACTTATTATCTTATCTATCCGTGGAAGTATTTGTTTATTATGATATAAGTTGTTATTAGAAAAGAGTTATTGTCGATATTGATGGACCAGAGATTATTATAAAATTTTAATAATTATCCTATTTACCAAGCATAGGATAACAAGTCATTGATCCGAAAATATTCAATTCACTTTCTTGTTCAATATGCTAATGCTAATGCTAAGGCAACTCGCGGGAAACAAAACCGAAGAGAAGCTGAGAAATTAAAAACAGTCCCATTGGTGCGGCGGCACCTGATCACCTCTCCTCTCTCACTCTCTCAGTCGCAACAATAGAATCTAGTTTCTTCCCTTCACTTCACAAATTCAGGTTGGTTTCTTTTCTTTAATATTATCATTTCATTCAATTCTATGTTGCTTCAACCCTAGTATTAGAAATTAAATATTCCCTATATTATTTCATTCATTTTCATTTTATTGGATTTTCAATATATGTTTGTTTTCCTAAACTCTTTCACTTCTATTTTGTGGGGTTTTTTGTTATGTGAAAAATTCTGATAATGAAATATCAGAATTTGTGTTGTAATCAACAGTTTTATGACTTGGTTAATTGAAATTCTGTATATGACTTCGCTAATTAGCCTAATGATGCTGAACTATGTTTTGTTTAACTGCAGTGGCTAATTGGAATGAGGTTAGCTATAGCTTATGACTTGGCTAATGTTATTAAAGTTGAACTTAGACCCATGTATAGGTTTTTTCCTATTCTCCAGGTGTCAAGCATTTTAGTAGGCTACTTTCAATTCTCTAAGGCTAGGATACGTATCTAGTCTAGTATATTTGGAGCTCTAGTTGAGTTGGAGTTCTTGTGGTGATATTTTTTTTTGATGAAATTGTATAACTTTTTTAGAATTTCAATTATAATATTTAAGTTAATATTTCTTGCTCCCCCAATATTATTGTGCTTATTCCTTACTGTTAGGGGATGAAAAGGACTATTTACCA
>Ga0228710_1010431_pt1 | contig 12422 bp, 6 predicted proteins | sample MedpolnodulmetaG_FD_177995 | JGI IMG/M metagenome (GOLD analysis project Ga0228710, IMG submission 177995) | Root nodule microbial communities from Medicago polymorpha collected in Santa Monica, California, United States - pink nodules | ecosystem: Host-associated > Plants > Roots > Nodule...
CTAGTTAACCCCTAATTAATAAGGAAGATTAATCAACACAATCAATACAATGACTAGTGGAGTTAAAACTAAATAGTCACAATCTTTTCAATATCTCCACTAAGTACTTGATTAATTATTCTAACATCTGCTACTGTTAATTCTGCTCACGACTAGTAGCAATGATAAATATTTAAAAAATGGTTGTTGCTATGTGAAATAAAGTTTGACACAATTCATTCATGGCAGAAACTCAAATTACTTTTATACTGCATTGTGCTTGTTTACTTGCCTTCTGATCCTGCTCAGTGTTTAGTCAATTGATTTTTTTATTTATTTAAAAGGCAATGTTGTTTTATGTTTTAGAACTATGATGATAAAGGGCCTGCCATAGATGCTGTTGTTTGGTATGATGGAGAGGTTTGGAGGGTCGCTCTCGACACACAGAGTCTTGAGGATGATTCAGATTGTGGGAGGCTTGCTAACTTTGTACCCTTGACTAATTATAGGTAGTGAGTACATTTGATGCGATTACTTTCGTTCTGAAAAGTCTTGTTAAATTGGAAGATTCTCATTTTTGGACAAAGGATTTCCTACTTTTGATTCCCCATTTTCCATACACATCACAAATTAGTCAACTTTCTCCTTTTTGTCAAGACATATAAGCCTCTTTAATTTGTCTTTTCAACCTTTTATTGTCTGTTGAATCAAACATGTTGTCCTTTTGAGTTTCTATGAATTTAGTTTTCCCTTGTCACTCATATTTCAAAGAAATGCTGAACAGGATTGTAAAGATATATAGCTGAATGATGTACACATTTAAATAGGTCATAAAGTAAAATGCGAAGTATTTCTGATTTTGTCTTTGAATTAAAATTTTATTCAGAAATAATTTTTCTTCCGAAGCTGAATGAATGATGAATAGGACTTGTGTTATTTTTAAATCATTTCTTTCTTCTGAAACATTAAAAGTTTTATGTTATGTACATACAACATATTACCTAGTATTTACGTTTTGGAGACAACAGTCTCAAAGCTTAAGCTGTTGGAGACACTAGAATGATTTTTATATTACATTCTCTAACACACCCCTCATTGAAGAGTCCTTTGGATATGACAGCGATCAAATTATGGACCACTTGGTTCTATAGGTTTTGATACCATATTATGAACTAGCCGTACCAAAGCTGAAACTATTAATGTAGATTATTGAAATAGTTACCATTTTAGTTCTAATCCTCCTGGCAGGTGTTCAAATTTAAAATGATTTGAATCCTAATTCTCCAGGACTGAGAGGAAGTATGGTGTCTTCAGCAAATTAGATGCTTGTGCATTTGTAGTGAATGTCTATAACGATGGAAATGTCTTAAGTATTGTGACAGACAGCTCTCCTCATGGCACCCATGTTGCTGGTATTGCTACAGCGTTCCACCCAGAGGTACGTACATGATTTTACCCATAGTGCAAATCCTATGAAAAACATTATTCATTATAATGTATGGTATTATTGTTAGGAGCCTTTGTTGAATGGAGTTGCACCCGGAGCACAATTAATCTCTTGTAAAATTGGAGACTCTCGCTTAGGTTCAATGGAAACTGGAACTGGTTTGACTCGGGCACTGATAGCTGCTGTGGAGGTGCTTCAAATGATTACTTTTCCTCATTGCATGAATATCTTGCATATCAATTATTGGAATGAATTCGTCTTTGATATTTGTTATTTTGTTTTCGTATTTTGTGATGTTTGACATAAATAACACATTACATTCCTGTTTCTTTTACAGCATAAATGCGATCTTATAAACATGAGTTATGGGGAGCCAACATTGTTGCCAGACTATGGACGCTTTGTTGACCTTGTGAATGATGTATCTTTCGAGACTTCCATTTTAAGTTTTAACTAATCCAGTTATATATGTTTTATTTTCCATTCTCTAAGCTATAGTTGCTTTGGGTTATTTATATTTAGGTGGTAAACAAGCACCGTCTGATATTTGTAAGCAGTGCTGGTAATAGTGGGCCAGCACTAAGCACTGTTGGTGCACCTGGCGGTACGTCTTCAAGTATCATAGGTGTCGGGGCTTATGTTTCTCCTGCTATGGCGGCTGGTGCTCACTGTGTTGTTGAACCTCCATCTGAGGGGCTTGAATACACATGGTACGTTTGCTTATCTGTGGAAATTTTTAATTGGATGATTCCTGAATATATATTTCACTTGCTTATGCTAGGTTTGCATCGTTGTCAGGTCTAGTCGAGGACCAACGACTGATGGAGATCTTGGTGTCTGCGTAAGTGCTCCTGGTGGTGCTATTGCTCCTGTTCCAACATGGACTCTTCAACGGCGTATGCTCATGAACGGAACATCAATGTCATCTCCATCAGCCTGCGGGGGAATTGCATTGCTCATAAGTGCTATGAAGGTTCTAGAATGTCATTCTTATTTAGATTATATGATTTAGTTCGTGGTACTTTGTACACATTTCCTTAATATCCAGATGTGTATAATCTGCACGCAGGAAGAGGGAATTCCCGTTAGTCCATATAGCGTGAGGAAGGCCCTGGAGAATACATCTGTTCCAATTGGTGATTCACCAGAGGATAAATTATCTGCTGGGCAAGGGCTTATGCAAGTTGACAAGTTCGATATCTTCCCTGTCTTTATCTTAAAAAAATTGCTGTAAATTGTAATATTATACGATTTGTTATTGACTTTAAACAAATAATCAATGACAGGTGTTATGAATATATACAGCAGTCTCGAAATATTCCATGTGTTTGGTATCAAATAAACATCAATCAATCTGGAAAATCAAGTAAGTTCACATCCTTTCCTGGAAATTTTGCCTTTTCCATTCGAGAAACAAGAGGCGGGAAATTGATATTTTTTGCCTTTATATGAATTTATTCATGCTTGTACAATTATGAAATCAATGGAATATAATAGCAGGCATTCAAAATTGAAAAAAATTATATCCCCTTATATAACTGTTGATGACAGATCCATCATCACGGGGCATCTACCTGAGAGAGGCTAATGCTTGCCAACAATCTACTGAGGTGAGATCATTCTCAACGTTAGTGTGCGTTGACCATCAGAGCATATTTTGAGCTAGATCCTTGAAAACTATAGTTTCTAAATCGGATTAAGATTGGATTGTGGGGAACTAACTAATGACTGATAGTTGAATCTAACTCTCGTGCATGGGTTGAATAAGTAAGAATTTGTTGATTTGACAAACATAAAATATAATTTACTTTGATTCCTACGGTGACTTCAAAAGGACCCTAAAAATATTTGCTAAATTCTAAGTCTAGTCCATCGACAGACATCAAAATTTTATACTAGTTTTGTGATTTCTATTAGAACCGTGTAATATTCTATAGTTTTCACAATTTGATATATTTCCATGTTTATCTTGTGTCATATTCGCATCTCATATCACATCTGTGCTTCTTAGGTACTGATATTTGATGCAAGTTTCTTACATATATATTTTATCAAATCTATGCATATATAATTTTATCATCAGTTAACAATAAGTTTTAGTGTAATCCCTTTGTACTCTGAATTGGTTATTTTCTTTATAATTTGTAGTACTTATTGACAGTGGACTGTGCAAGTTGATCCTAAATTTCATGAAGACGCCAACAAGCTTGAAGATTTGGTTGTATTTGAAGAGTGCATTGAGTTGCATTCTTCAGATAGCACAGTTGTGAAAGCTCCCGAGTATCTACTGCTCACTCATAACGGTCGCACATTCAAGTTAGTCGATTTTCCTTCATCATCTTACTCTATTCGTCAATCCCTTTCAACTAATTTATAGCTTGTTTAACTTGTTTATAAGAGGTCTTTGGTAAAAGAGTTTATTTTATTAGTTTATAGTGTTCCTCCTCTGGTTGAACTAGCTTATTATTTTTTCTCTTGTTTTATCTTTATATTTTTAATCGAATTTCTGTTTTATCCTCTGTTAAATAGAACAAAAAACAGTAAGTAGTAATTTGAAAAACAATATTTAGTCTTTTAATATAAAGTTACACTTAAAATCTATAAAAGGTGCATCCATAATTATATTCCCACATATTTTACTTTAAATTAATGCAATTAATAAAATATATTTTTAAGGACTAATTGTACTAAATAGTTTATATTTAAGATTAAAAACAACTGAGAATATACTTTTGTCTACAAAACAAAAATAAATTTTATGATAAAAAAATCATATGAAAATTGGAATGCACTCGGTCTAAATATTTTTTACATCGATAACTAGTACAAAATCATCTTATAGGCGGGTGACTTTAAAATGGTTAGATTAAAGTCTAACATTTGTTATGATGCGACAAGTAATGATTGATTGACAATGTGTTTTTATTTTTTAAGCTACTTAAATAAATCTTTAGGCCTTATCATGTTTCTTACTTACTTTTCACCACCTCTTTAATCATAACAAAGTTGTACACACCCATAATATTTTTAAGTTATGGATGTTGCATATATGGTTATGTATTTGCAATTGAATTGTGGCTCATTAGCTCATTACGTAACAGATTTTATTTGTGATGCATTCTTTATTAACATTGTCATAATTTGAGGTTTGTATTTTGGGGACATGAGTAGTCTAGAAACTCGATAGTGTTTTTTGTGAAAAAATGTCTATTGTTACTTTCAAGGGCATATTCATCATTCAACCTTTTCGTTATCCTTGAACTTTTCTTTCTATAATCTATAATCTTCCACATTGCTGTCCTAAAAAACTTATCTTTCAAACAATTTCATCAGAAACATTAACTACTTATGTTTCTTTCTCTCTTTTTATTTCAACTAAGTTGCTGTTCGCTAATCCTAATCTTTAGTTTTGTTTCAATATAACTTACAAGTTCTCTTCTTCTATTCTCAGCATATTAGTGGATCCTACCAATTTATGTGATGGTCTGCATTATTACGAGGTCTACGGTATTGACTGCAAAGCACCATGGCGTGGTCCTCTTTTCAGAATTCCAATTACCATAACCAAGCCTGTGGCCGTGATCAACAGACCTCCACAAGTTTCATTTTCAGAGATGTTATTCGAGCCAGGTGTGCATTAGTCAATCAAGTTAATCTGTATGCTTCTTTTGAGAAGAGTTTATAAAGAGGAGGCACTCCTCACCTTACAAGCCGGTTTTGTAAGGATGAGTTAGGCCTCAAATTTGAACACTTCTTTCTTCTGGTGGCACACTAAGGCTGGAATTTGGATTTACATCTACATGGACATCTTAATATTAATGTTATACATTCCAACCTTGATGTTTGAGCATTTTCTTGGAACTTTTCCAACCTTGATGTTTGAGCATTTTCTTGGAACTTTATCTCTTAACCCTATACACAATGTTTATAGAAATTTTTCTATGTTTTAACTATTTTCTTTTTATCAAATTGAGTATCCAATTCCGGTTTATATTCTTAATTCCAAAACCAATGCTTATTGTCTTAATTTTTTGTTTCATTAGGCCATATAGAAAGGAAATATATAGAAGTGCCACATGGTGCATCTTGGGTTGAAGCAACCATGAACATATCAAGTTTTGATACCCCCAGAAGATTTTTTGTGGATACAGTTCAGGTACTGTGTACAGCCTAAGATTATGTGAAGTTAAGTATGGACCTTTTTTTAACATGCTTTCTACGTCCAGATATGTCCGTTGCAAAGACCTTTGAAATGGCGGAGTGTTGTAACTTTTTCTTCCCCTGCTGCCAAAAACTTCACCTTTAAGGTAGTAGGTGGTCAGACATTGGAGCTAGTCATAGCTCAGTTTTGGTCAAGTGGAATAGGGAGTCATGAGACTACGAATGTGGATCTTAAGGTAGTAATTCATGTTAGTATGACAAATTTATTCTCCCCTCCCAGATATTTGGTTATGCGACTCTAATTCCTCTCTTTAACAACTTGTGAAAGAAGAATTAAGAAAGTGTGAAATTCATCACGTTTCACCGAAGATAGATTTTACTAATTAATATAAAATTCCAGATTGTGTTTCATGGTATAAAAGCTAGTCAAGAGGTAATTGTACTTGATGGGAGTGAAGCACCTGTCAGAGTTGATGCAGAAGCACTACTGGCATCCGAGAAACTTACACCTGTAGCAAATCTAAATAAGGTTATCTTGTAAAATTTGGTTCCTAGGCCTTTATGTTTGTGATTTGGGACACTAAAGAGGTTAACCTCGTCTCCCAATTTATGTTAAACTTGCAGATAAGAGTCCCATATCGACCTGTAGATTCTAAGATCAGCGCACTTTCAAATGATCGTGACAAACTCCCATCTGGAAAGCAGATGCTAGCACTGACATTAACGTGAATAATTATACATTCCATTATCTGTTTCATTTCATTTATATTCATGAGCTTTAGATGGCCTGTTCTCAAGGTTATGATTTCAGATACAAGGTCAAATTGGATGATGGAGCTGAAATAAAACCTCAAATACCATTTCTAAATGGTCGGATATATGATACTAAGTTTGAGTCTCAGTTTTATATGATTTCTGATTCAAATAAGGTATTGTGAAATTTAATTTCCTTTATGCTTTTAAAGATGAGGATTGAGAAGGGTGTTTTATTTGTCGTTTCAGATACTATTTCTCAGGCAAGCTGTTTGTTTATTTTCATGTTTATACATTCTGATTATAGCGAGTATATTCAAGTGGAGATGCCTATCCAAACTCTACAAAACTCCCCAAAGGAGAATACAGTTTACAACTATATGTAAGGTAAAACTCCTTCTTGGAACATCTACTGGACAACCACACATGCCTGATTGTTCCTTGTGTTTCTTTCCATTTAGTTCATGGCTATTCTGTTTTCTACATATCTCAGAAATAAATTTTGTCATTAGTTATTGAAGATAAGTTGTGGTTTTAAGGACTTTGAAGGCTTGGTTAGCTGTTAAAGCCTTCAATAAGAAAGTTGGAGTTTTAATAACAAGTGGAATATTTCTAGGCATTAAGCATTGTATATACTCATGATGTTTTATTGTTTCAGGCATGAAGACTTGCAGATTTTGGAAAAGATGAAGCATCTGGTGTTATTCATTGAGAGAAATTTGGAAGATAAGGTAGTATCTTGTATTTTGAAAATTTTATGGTATCCCTTGTATCTTTCACTCTAACTGCAGTGACATTTGTAATAACATGGCTATAAGTATTTTAATGCATTTCATCCCTCAAACTGTAAATCTCTGGTTAATAGGCATGTCAATGATCAATTGTAATTGTTATGTATTCCAAAAAATTTAAGCACGTGGCTGAATTAGAAGCAACACAGAAGTATTGCTAGATGAACTCAAGTAGGGAGAATTAGAATTAGGTGTTTCATGAGATTACTTATTCCCAAATTCAATTATTTTTTAAGATCTCTTAAAATTGTGATCCCCCATTAACGTACACATCTCACAATACCTCAAGAAGATATAATTTATAAATTTAAAATACATCATTAAAACTAAGGTAATTTATCACATTCCTTCTATATATTTATTTAATTATTATTAGTATGTTTGTCTTTATTTTCAGGACATCATTCGGTTAAGCTTTTTCTCTAAGCCAGATGGCCCATTGATGGGAAATGGTTCCTTTAAGTCCTCAACATTAATTCCAGGGTACGTTGCTGGGTTACAGTCCCTAGCTACCTCCTAAAGGTTTACATTTAAATTTCACCTTGTTATAGTGCTGACATTTGCTTATTGATAGCATAAAAGAAGGATTTTATCTTGGTCCACCACCAAAAGACAAGCTTCCCAAGGTATATTCTCTTTTCTTAACCACTTAGGTATTTCCATTGGACCATTGTTAATATGTAACAACATTTATGGCATTTCCACAGAACTCTGTACAAGGATCTGTATTGGTCGGATCAATATCATACGGAAAACTATCATTTGCCGGACAGGGGGAGCATAAAAACCCAGAGAAGCACCCTGCATCATATCGAATTTCTTATATAGTTCCTCCAAATAAGGTTGACTTATTCTCTACCTTATGCACTTACCCGCTTGAAGATCTTGTATGCTCCAATTTCCACAATCTCACACATGCGTGTTGATTTGCACACACACTCAAGCTGCCTCGGTGTATATAAACTAGCATAAAATGTGTGATGTATGTTGATGTCTAATCACACTCTCTTATTGCCTTGTGTTTGAAGATTGACGAGGACAAAGGAAAAACTTCTTTATCTTCCAAGAAGACTGTTTCTGAACGTTTAGAAGAAGAGGTATGAATGTTAGTCATATTCGGCACAAGAGCTTCCTTGTTTTCTATCCACATTTTTTGGCATGGCTGAATATGCATTCTTTTACGTCTATTTGCTGAAGTGTTATAAAAAAATTAAGTGTTTTGTATTGTTATCTACTTTAAATTTTCAATAGTTTAAAGTGTTTTTCAAATGAGTACATGACCAATAACAACAAGGACTGCACATGGTTAATCTTTTAAAGTTGAAGCTAATTATCTTTACGGATTTCATTCAATAACATTTTAAAACATTCTGCATTTGTTGATTTTTCTATTGAAAACCCATCTTTGTAGAATCTTCCATATTACCTCAAATATAATGAAAAATGGGTTAATAATATAATCCAAAACGGACAAATTCTAGTTTATATTTTCGCATGCTTTGCAGGTAGCCTTGTGCTGTTGTGTACTTTTCTTTTCTCTGTAATGATCTTTTTAATCAAAATTAATGCATCAGTAGTTTAACAAAAAATGATAGATAAACGTTGGCTGTCATGATGAGTGGAAGATGTGTACATTTCTGTTAAGTCCAAACAGTTTACACACACAAGATTATCTGGTGTCTTTGTAGAGGGTCATAATTTTGTTTTACTTTTCCATCTCTCCATATCCAAAAAATTCACTTAAAGTTCTTAGTCATGAGTGACAGTGTAGATTATATACTGTAGATTTCAGATAGTATATGTTTTGTCCTAATGATAACTTAAGTTAGCCTTGGCTTGCCTATTAGGTGCGAGATGCAAAAATAAAAGTGCTAGGAGGGATAAAACAAGAAAGTGATGAAGATCTCTTAGAATGGAACAAGTTGTCTGTCTTGCTCAAGGTATATAAATTTGATCTAAACTCCTAGTTTAAGTGGTTGACTCACCTTCATTTGTCTCAGGACTCTTAATTACATTGATTTTCTTTTCATTTTAAATATTTTTATTTATATTTTTTTGATAAATTCATTCAGCTGTTTACTATGTACATCCTAGATTACAACTAAATAAAAGCAAAATCTGTTGTGTTACCTTGTAGTCGGAATATCCAAAGTACACTCCGTTGCTTGCAAAGATTTTGGAAGGCTTGGTTTCTAGGAGTAATATCAAAGACAAATCCCATCATCATGAAGAGGTACATACCGCAGTAATAAAATGTTTGATAGTATTTCCTCCTTACTCAGTCTCTAGTTTTCTTTCCTAACAGTCAGCTACTTTTATTATCATTTGTTGAAACAATGTTTTTGCCCCTTTTCCTAAAATCTAATATCTTTGAAGCATGATCTACATTATCTGAACTTTTGATCTATCATTAATTTCACAAAAAGCTTAGTTGTTTAATGTGTATATACGAGACAATACTTACTGTTAGTGGATCTTGAAACACATGAACACAAAGGGTGGGGATCTAGTAACTCTAAAGAGTGCGGTGTAAATATTGCATTTTTACACTCTTGATTATCTTTTTCGCATGATTCAAAATTTCCCAATCAACATTCTTTAGTATCTTATTTAACAGTCAACATTTATATTTTGAAAGCATATTGTACATTAATGTGAAATCCTATCTTCCTAGCCGGGAAATTAAGTAATTATCATGCATAAGAAATAAATTACCAAGTAAGTTTTTAAGTTTTCTTAAATTCACGACATTGGGTTGATGCAACTCAGTGTTGATAAATAGTTGTTCAGTTTTGTGTTGTGTAAATGATTTAAAAAGGCTTATTCTGAGACAATTACGAATATGCATTGCAGATAATTAATGCAGCAAATGAGGTGATTGACAGTATTGATAGAGAAGAGCTGGCAAAAAATTTTGCACTGAAAAGTGATCTGGATGATGAGGAAGCACAGGTACTTAACACTTTTCATGTTCTTTTAGTTATCCCTGTCACCTACTTATGTATCACTGTAGTCCTCTTTATTCAAAACAAAGGGAGAAAAAATTAAAATCAGGAAATAGATCTTATGAAGTTTGCACGTCCATGCAGTTAAATCCAATGGTTAGAATACGTGTAACCATTTATCCTTTCTATTTAATTGTGAAAAATGCAAAACTTTAGAGTTCAGATCATTTGCAGTTGATTTTTTAACTGAAAAAACATCCTAATCCATATAATTGACACGGCAATTCAGTGATATTTGTTCAGAAGATTTTGCAGTCCCACATTATTAACTATGACTTTTGTGCTTGATTTTTGTAATTATAGATGTTGATGCAATAGTTTGTCTGAAAACAATGACATGATACTTTGAACATTTTTATACACCAAAAGTGTATTAAAAGTTTATTCAGTTGTTTAGCTAAATTTTTTATGGAAACCTCATTCTGCATGGAAAAATAAATTTTGGTACCACATTTACTACTTACACTGTTGTTTTTTAGTTTGCATGTTATTGGTAATTGATGATATTTTAATCTAACTACAGAAAACCAAGAAAAAGATGGAATCAACCCGGGACCAGTTAGCAGAGGCACTTTGCCAGAAGGGGCTTGCACTAGCAGAAATTGAGTCTTTAAAGGTTAGAGATTTTATACTATTTAAATCAATGTATGCTGTTGTAAAATATAACTTGTTAGTTGTTAGTAACTCCAGAATTTAGAAAATATCCCTGTACTGACTACCGAGGCAATTTTTTCCCCTCACTTGAACTCAAACCATAGACATAAAGAAGTGTTACTCTTCTTTCGAGTTTGGAATTACATTAGATCAGTCTAACTACAATTTTCATGATTTTGCCTGCTTGTGCTATGTAAAATTCGGAAGAGTGTATTTGAGTGTTATGGTGTTACTGTGTTAAAATAAATAAAAGCTTTTCAGAGTGATATTAATGTTATTTACTTTTATTATCAATTGAAAGTTGACATGCTTGACTTGTACATTGTCAAAGGAGGTAGATAACTCCCCGGCTGCAGCTGCAACAGAAGGAGCAAATCCCGACGAGCAATCAAAGGATGATGGCATTCATCCAGATTTGTTTGATGAAAACTTTAAGGAACTGAAGAAATGGGTTGATGTTAAGTGCACAAAATATGGGATCCTGTTGGTGACACATGAGAAGCGTAGTCAAAGGATTGGGACAGCATTGAAGGTATTTTCTTTTTCAAAGTCCTGTTATGTTACAGAATCATTTGTTCCCTTTCTCTTCTATTCTTTTTTCTCATTCTGAAAGTGTTTCTATTTTAATGATCAAAGAGTATTGGTGAAGGGACAATTCTTTAATAAACAATGATATTAATCTTATCAGAACCTTGTTTTTCAACTGGATGCAGGTACTAACTGACATAATTCAAGACGATACTGAGCCTGCGAAGAAGAAACTATATGAACTAAAGCTCTCTTTGCTTGAAGAAGTTGGATGGACTCATTTAGCTACATATGAGAGACAGTGGATGCTTGTACGTTTTCCCCCTAGCTTACCCCTTTTCTAGGGTTTTCCATCTGTGAAACAAGTTGCTGTGGAATGGCATTCCTTGCCAGTTGCATCAGCATAAGTTTTAAGACTTCTTAGGTATCCAATCATGTTTGGTATGAGTTTCAATTATATATGCATCAAGGGATTGCCATTTAACCATCCCTTGGACATTGTAATAATCACAAAATTAACTTGGATTTAATGATTCTTTTTCTCATAGTTTTTATATTCAACATATTGAATGTAGAATTCAGTATCTGTAGGGATGAATGCTTATAGGAAAAATTTGTGATCTTATTATTGATATTTCCAACATACATGTAAAATAAAACCAAACAAAGGGATTGCTAAAAAAAATTGGCTTCTAAAAAAATTGGCTCCTCAATAACCCAAATGGAGGGCCGCATGGTTGGAAAGCCGATCAGATAACTATTCCCTCTGAAATGAAATATAAGTAAAAAAAATTCAAAAAAGTATAATTAATTAGTGGAGTAAGTATATCCTAATTAAGGGGTTGAACAATGAGTGGAAGTCCATGAGCTGGCCTTAGGGAGAGCATGATGGCTGGTGAATGTTGATAACTTGGCGAAACCTTAAAAGTGAAGTTAGAGAGAAGTATTGTTAACACTATCTTGTACTCCATAAATGTCAAGTTTCTACCAACACACATTCTCCCTCCAAATCCAAAAGGCAAATACCCCATCTTGTGTTTGCATCCACCATTAACATCATCAATGAACCTCTCTGGTTTGAACTCATTTACATCATCTCCCCAT
>Ga0228710_1010432_pt1 | contig 12421 bp, 4 predicted proteins | sample MedpolnodulmetaG_FD_177995 | JGI IMG/M metagenome (GOLD analysis project Ga0228710, IMG submission 177995) | Root nodule microbial communities from Medicago polymorpha collected in Santa Monica, California, United States - pink nodules | ecosystem: Host-associated > Plants > Roots > Nodule...
TCTAAACCTCTAAATTCCTTAAAAATTCTCTCCTTTAGAGTAGAAAGATTGCTCAACAAATATGTCAAAAACTGTATTTTATAGCTGTCAATCCCGAGTAAATTGCCTCGTGATTTACCTCCATCTCCCCGCAACTTGCCAGCACATATGACAGATGACACTGGCAGACTTGAAATGGTCTACGGTTTTAATGTGCACAACTATTCAAATGGTCCCAAATGAGTTACACAAAAATTCATTTTGACTAAACTAAATGCGACATTTCTTAGTAGGACCCAAATGAGATATGGCATTTTAGTAACCATTTGATGTTTATTTTGGGGATAATTCATAGCTAAGTTAGGTTCCGGGACATTTCTTAGTAGGTCCCAAATCAGACTTGCAATTTTTTCTTCACTTAGGACAAAATCTTATAAATAATAAATAATAAACACTGAACAGAACTGTACAAGCATTATTATTCACAACCTATAATCATGTTCCTCAGACTTGTGTTCATGTTGTTTTTTCATGTTACATTGGTAGCAAGTGAAGACAACAGTTTCATCTATAATGGATTCCAGTCATCACATTTATATCTTGATGGTATTGCTGAGTTAACCTCCAATGGCTTACTTAGACTCACCAATGATACAAAACAAGAAAAAGCACATGCTTTCCATCCAAATCCAATAGTTTTCAAAAACACTTCTAATGGAAGTGTTTCATCTTTCTCAACTACTTTTGTATTTGCCATAAGACCTCAATATCCAACTCTTAGTGGCCATGGAATTGTTTTTGTTGTTTCTCCTACAAAAGGGCTACCAAATTCACTACCAAGTCAATACCTTGGTCTTTTTGACAAATCCAACAATGGAAACATTAGCAACCATGTTTTTGGTGTTGAACTTGATACTATTTTTAGTAGTGAGTTTAATGATATCAATGATAACCATGTTGGAATTGATATCAATGATTTGAAATCAGTAAATTCAACTCCTGCAGGATATTATGATAATAATGGTCAACTCAAGAATTTGACCCTTTTCAGTGGCAATCCTATGCAGGTATGGATTGACTATGATGGTGAAAAGAAAAAGATTGATGTTACTTTAGCTCCAATTAATGTTGTTAAACCAAAACAACCTTTGTTGTCATTGACCAGAGATCTTTCTCCAATTTTGAACAATAGTATGTATGTTGGATTCTCATCAGCTACTGGTTCAGTTTTCACTTCTCATTATATTCTTGGATGGAGTTTTAAGGTTAATGGTCAAGCTCAAGATCTTGTAATTTCTGAACTTCCTAAACTACCAAGATTTGGTGAGAAAAAAGAGTCCATGTTTTTAATTGTTGGATTGCCTTTGATTTTGATAAGTTTGGTTTTCATGATAACTTTAGGGGTTATTTATTATATCAAAAGGAGGAGGAAGTTTGCTGAGTTGCTTGAAGATTGGGAGCATGAATATGGCCCTCATAGGTTTAAGTTCAAAGATTTGTACTTTGCCACCAAGGGTTTCAGGGAAAAGGGTCTATTAGGAGTTGGTGGATTTGGTAGAGTCTACAAAGGTGTGATGCCAGGTTCCAAACTTGAGGTTGCAGTGAAGAGGGTTTCACATGAATCAAGACAAGGGATGAGGGAATTCGTGTCGGAAATTGTTAGTATTGGTCGTCTTCGTCATAGAAATCTTGTTCCGCTTCTCGGATATTGCAGGCGAAAAGGCGAGTTACTTCTGGTCTATGATTACATGCCTAATGGAAGTTTAGACAACTATCTATACAACCAACCAAAAGTGACTTTGAATTGGAGTCAAAGATTTCGAATCATCAAAGGTGTTGCTTTGGGTTTGTTTTATCTACACGAAGAATGGGAGCAAGTAGTGATTCATAGAGACATAAAGGCTAGTAATGTGTTATTAGATGCAGAATTGAATGGTAGATTGGGAGATTTTGGTCTTGCAAGGTTGTATGATCATGGTGCTGATCCTCACACAACTCATTTGGTTGGAACTGTAGGGTATCTTGCTCCTGAGCATACTAGAACAGGTAAGGCTACTAAATTTTCTGATGTGTTTTCTTTTGGTGCATTTCTTCTTGAGGTTGCTTGTGGTAGAAGGCCTATTGATAATGTAGCGGAAAACGAATGTGTGATTTTGGTTGATTGTGTGTTTGAGTGTTGGAAAAGAGGTGATATACTTGAGGCAAAAGATGTAAATTTGGGGACAAACTATGTGTCTGAAGAGGTTGAGTTGGTGTTGAAACTTGGTTTGTTGTGTTCACATTCAGAACCTATGGCTAGACCAGGTATGAGACAAGTTGTGCAGTATTTGGAGAGGGATACACCTTTACCAGATTTGTCTTTGCTTAGTCTATCATCTTCTGGATTAACTTTTGGGTTCCAAGAATATTTTGAGGACTTTCCTTTATCTTATCCTTCTTCTATGGGCAACACAGTGTCACAAACTTCTGTGTCTATTGCTGATTCACTTCTCTCTGGTGGTCGTTAGATTTTGGTAAAATGGATTAAGGAGAGTTTGTTAAATCAAATGTAAAATCATATTTGAGTTAATAGTGTAATTGATACATGAGTTTTATATAATGTTTTGAGTTTTAATTTAGTCTCTTTCTCCTAATAGATACATGAGTTTTAATATAGTGTAATTGTAGTCTCTTTCTCTTATTTGAGTTTTAAATTCATTGATTAAAGTACTAATATTTGCAACACCATGAAAAATCTATCTGATCCTTAGCCATAGTCACCACTTACAAGTCATTATATGCCTTAGAAACGTTATGTAAATGACAATGGATATCATTGTATATGCCAGCATAATATTTAACTACAAGCAACACTATGAACTAAATTTTGCACAACATGATAATGGATATCATTGCTTGAAGTTGCACTACAAGCAACTTCAACCTGAACCTACAACAGCAGAAGATGGTTCGATTTACAGAATCCTGCAAATTCGAGCATCGATAAGCGGACATATATTTGCTTCTGTATTTTCTAGAAAATCATCTAAATACATCTTAAGGTTTTTCCATAAAGCCTCAGCAAAGTTCTTGAGCTTTTCTCCTTCACTCTTTCTATTTTTTTGGACACTTGGTACTTCTAGATATCCACCTATAATATTCAGCAACTAATCAATGTTAATATACAGGGCTTGGCAGGATTAAGTTATCAGCATGCGTAGAATGAGCCTTAAATATTAAAATTGAACAACACAACATAATTATAAATATAATCACTGTCATGGACAAACGTCCTGCGTTACCAAAAATTGAACCCACGACCTCCAACTTCTTAACCCTTATCTCAAACCAGTTGAGGTACTCAACCCTCGACCAACAAATACAGTGATGAAATTCAAATTTTCCGCTCATCAGATAGCATCAACATATGAACTAATGTAGCCATCAAGAATTTTTTGGTAAGCACCGCCTAGCATAGGCACATCATATAACATAAAACGAAAGAGCGAATAACCTATTTCAGTCTCAAAATAGTATTGGTCACGATGTCATGCAATTTAGCCCCTAAAATTAACATATTCTAAAACAATCATTGAAATTGAAAATTTTCAATCACATTAGTCTCTTCAAGACAATTTCAAGGACTATATTGACCGACCCAAAAGGACTAACGTTGAAAATTTCGACCCCTGTAATTTTATAGACTTAAATGACGATTCACTCTAAATCAAATATAACATTTATTGAGCCATATCTGAAATGCACCTATACAAGGCAAAGCCCACAGCCCACTTAAGCCTTTCTTCTGTAGTTGCTATAATTGTTACCACTTGATGAACACACCATTCATGAAACAGAAGTTCTACTCGATTTAAGCAAATCATTTTATTCAAACATTCATTATGACATGCAGAATTATAACCCGTCAATGACATGATCAACAAAATCATTGATTGTAGAGGATCGAAGAGTTCATCATACCTATAGCAAGAGCCAATATGTCACTTCTCTTTACAGGCAGTGCAGCACCTAAAAAAGAAATTTAGGTTTTACAATTAGTCCATTACATAGTTTTTAACCCTGAATTAAATAAACAGTAGAGAAAAGGTTGAGATGGCTCCATTGCAGAAAAAATGGTCAGCTCATTTTAGGTAGTGTGGGCATGTGTGAAAAAGTCCTATAACAACACCATAAAGAGAGTAAGAAAAACAGAAGCTATGATAAAGTGGTGGAGAAGAAATGAAGAAGAACCAGAAAATTGAAAAGACAGTAATGTTTTTGGAGAACAAAGTTATGTTATTAAGTTACTTTTTAAGGTTACTCTAAACCTCTAAATTCCTTAAAAAATCTCTCCTTTAGAGTAGAAAGATTGCTCAACAAATATGTCAAAAACTGAATTTTATAGCTGTCAATCCCGAGTAAATTGCCTCGTGATTTACCTCCATCTCCCTGCAACTTGCCAGCACATATGACCGATGAAACAGGCTGACTTGAAATGGCCTACGATTTTTCCATGAAGAAAAGTATGAAATTTTGATTCAAAACCAACGGTATCTTTATGCATCCTCCACCACTTATTCATTCATCATTTTCTTAGCAGCCAAGCAAATCATAGATAATCAATAGTAACCGGTCAAATTCACACATTCAAGTGTGAACTTAAAAAAAAAAAAAAAACTATGCTTATTTGAAGAAATTAGACGACATTGATGTTTTAATTTCACATATTCAATTTAGCATCAAACACTCAATACGTAAACATTGAAAATGTGCAGTTGGGAAAAAAAAAATGGTGGTTCAAATGTGCACAACTATTCAAATGGTCCCAAATGAGTTACACAAAAATTCATTTTTACTAAACTAAATGAGACATTTCTTAGTAGGACCCAAATGAGATATGCAATTTTAGTAACCATTTGATGTTTCTTTTGGTGATAATTCATAGCTAAGTTAGGTTCCAAGACATTTCTTAGTAGGACCCAAATTAGACTTACAATATTTTTTTTCCTTGTTCTAAAAAAAGACTTGCAATTTTTTCTTCACTTAGGACAAAATCTTATACATAATAAATAATAAACACTGAACAGAACTGTATAAGAATTATTATTCACAAACTATAATCATGTTCCTCAGGCTTGTGTTTATGTTGTTTTTTCTTGTTACATTGGTACCAAGTGAAGACAACAGTTTCATCTATAATGGTTTCCAATCATCTCATTTGTATCTTGATGGTATTGCGAATTTAACCTCCAATGGCTTACTAAGACTCACCAATGACACCAAACAAGAAAAAGCACATGCTTTCTATCCAAACCCTATAGTTTTCAAGAACACTTCCAATGAAAGTGTTTCTTCATTCTCAACTACTTTTGTATTTGCCATAAGACCTCAAGATCCAACTTATAGTGGCCATGGAATTGTTTATGTTCTTTCTCCTACAAAAGGGCTACCAAATTCACTACCAAGTCAATACCTTGGTCTCTTTGACGATTCTAACAATGGAAATCCTAGCAACCATGTTTTTGGTGTTGAACTTGATACTATTGAAAGTAGTGAGTTTGATGATATCAATGATAACCATGTTGGTATTGATATCAATGATTTGAAATCAGCTAATTCAACTCCTGCAGGATATTATGATAGTAATGGTCAATTCAAAAATATGAGCCTTATCAGTGGCTATCCTATGCAGGTATGGATTGAATATGATGGCGAAAAGAAAAAGATTGATGTTACATTAGCTCCAATTAATGTTGTTAAACCAAAACAACCTTTGTTATCATTCACCAAAGATCTTTCTCCAATTCTTAACAATAGTATGTATGTTGGATTTTCATCAGCTACTGGTTCATTTCTAACTTCTCATTATATTCTTGGTTGGAGTTTTAAGATTAATGGTCAAGCTCAAAACCTTGTAATCTCTGACCTTCCTGAGCTACCAGTATTTGCTGAGAAAATGAAATCAAAATTTTTAACTGTTGGGTTGCCTTTAATTTTGATAAGTTTGATATTCATGATAACCTTAGGGGTTATGTATTATATCAGACGGAAGAAGTTTGCTGAGATTCTTGAAGATTGGGAACAAGAATATGGCCCACATAGATTTAAGTTCAAAGATCTATACCTTGCCACAAAGGGTTTCAGGGAAAAGGGGCTACTGGGAGTTGGTGGATTTGGTAGGGTCTACAAAGGTGTGATACCAAGTTCCAAACTTGAGGTTGCCGTGAAAAGGGTGTCTCATGAATCAAGACAAGGGATGAGGGAATTTGTGTCGGAAATTGTTAGTATCGGTTGTCTTCGGCATAGGAATCTTGTTCAACTTCATGGCTATTGCAGGCGAAAAAGCGAGTTACTTTTGGTTTATGATTACATGCCGAATGGAAGTTTAGACAACTATGTATACAACCAACCAAAAGTGAGGTTAAATTGGAGTCAAAGATTTAGAATCATCAAAGGTGTTGCTTCAGGTGTGGTTTATCTACATGAAGAATGGGAGAAAGTTGTTATTCATAGAGACATAAAGGCTAGTAATGTGTTGTTAGATTCTGAATTTAATGCTAGATTGGGAGATTTTGGTCTTTCAAGGTTGTATGACCATGGTGCAGATCCTCACACGACTCATTTGGCTGGAACTATTGGCTATCTTGCTCCAGAACATATTAGAACAGGCAAGGCTACTAAATTTTCAGATGTGTTTTCTTTTGGTGCATTTCTTCTTGAGGTTGCTTGTGGTAGAAGGCCTATTGCTAATGTAGTGGAAAATGAGAGTGTAATTTTGGTTGATTGTGTATTTGAGTGTTGGAAAAGAGGTGATATTCTTGAGGCAAAAGATGTAAATTTGGGGACAAACTATGTGTCTGAAGAGGTTGAGTTGGTGTTGAAACTTGGATTGTTGTGTTCGCATTCAGAACCTTTGGCTAGACCATGTATGAGACAAGTTGTGCAGTATTTGGAAAGAGATATACCTTTGCCAGATTTATCTTTGCTTAGTTTATCTTCTTCTGGATTAACTTTTGGATACCAAGAATATGTTGAGAACTTTCCTTTGTCTTATCCTTCTATGGGCAACACAATGTCACAGACTTCTGTGTCTATTGCCGACTCACTTCTCTCTGGTGGTCGTTAGATTTTGGTAAAATGGATTAAGGAGAGTTTGTTAAATCAAATGTAAAATCATATTTGAGTTAATAGTGTAATAGATACACGAGTTTTATGAAGTGTTTGAGTTTTAATGTAGTCTCTTTCTCCTAATAGGGACATGAGTTTTATTGTAGTGTAATTGTAGTCTTTTTCTCCTATTTGAGATTTAATTAATTGATTAACGTACTAATTGTTGGAAATCCCGCCCCGAGCGTGAGGGGGTGTGTTGGTAATCCCAGCTTAATTGCGATCTGCCCCTAGTTGCCTTATGCTGGTTTGTCTTTGAGGGGGTGGATTTAGTCCCACATCGGTTAGATAGGAAGCTTGATCAGAGTTTATAAAGAGGAGGCACTCCTCAAATTCAACCTGAACCTAGAAGCAGAAGATGGATCAATTTACAGAATCCTGCAAATACCAACATCGATAACTGGACATATATTTGCTTCTGTATTTCCTAGAAAATCATATGAATACATCATACAGTTTTTCCATAAAGTCTCAGCAAAGTTCTTCAACTATTCTCCTTCACTCTTTCTATTTCTTAGAATGCGCCTTAAATATTAAATTTGAACAACACAGAATAATTATAATCACTGTCATGGACGATGTCATAAGTTACCAACAAATACAGTGAGGAATTTCAAATTTTCCATTCATCAGACAGCATCAACATATGAACTAATGTAGCCACACCTAGCATAGGCACATCATTTAACATAAAACAAAAGAGTGGATAACCTATTTCAGTCCCAAAATAGTGTTGGTCACGGCGTCGTCACATAATTTTGCCCCTAAAATTAACAAATTCTAAAACGATCCTTAGAATTTTAAACGATCCTTAGCAATCTAGTCTAGAAAAACAAAACAATGGGGGATTGAGTAGCAGCAGAGCAAGAATGTAGGGTTAAAGAAAAAGACAAGTTGCAAAGAGGAGTATGAACAAATGAGTAACTGGTGGGGGTGCCAAATTATGTGTGTGGTTGAGGTTGAGTAGCCGGAAATGCTAACAACCAGTGAGGGTGCCAAAAAATGTCAGTACGAGCCGGAAATACCATAACTGATCAGTGAGCTATAACCAGTGTTGTATGTTGCGGCATAGCGGTTTGCCGGTTTTTTCAAATTCTACTATGGTACAGTACTATAGTTCTGCTATAGCCGTTATTAATGACAACATTTTTGTACAAAAGGGCTTATCGCGGAAAAATAGCAATTTGGTCAAATTCTTCTATTCATCAGCACTATAGCGCCTCTAAATTTGACAGCACTGGCTATATAACACTCTGCAAACTGAAATCTGTAAAGCGGCCACCAGCCATAATGCACTGGTACAAAACACAGTTGATGAAACTGATTTACTGTGTAAATATCTTATACATATACATAATACATGGACATTATGTGATTAACTAGATTTTGACCCGCACGTTGGGTGGATACTTTGAACTATTTTTACATTTGAACTATTTAGTTGATTGGACATCTATAAGAATAGATGGATTTTTAGGCATTTTATTTAATTTACTTTGCTTATAAATTTTTTATTGTTAAATCACACTTCAACATATTAATTCACGAGTGCTTTATTTGAATTTTCCTTTGCAGTCAGCTTTTCTATCGAAATCATCCATTCTAAGGAAACATCCAATATCATGTGGCATAAGTGTTAGATATTTGAGTCTCTTAAGCATTTGTTTTAGGGTACCTGGACTATGTGAATAAAAAAGAGCTCATTCATAGATGGATCTCAGTTACCTCGTGGGATTAGTCATGGATTTGCGCAAAGGCTATTCCTTGATTTAAAAATAAAAAAAAAAACTCTAAGGAAAGGAAATCAAGTTATGTCCATTTCAAAGATATATACTAAACGCAAAAATCTTCTTATCCTAGCCGAGCTTGATGATTCAAGGGTGCTGATACTTTCATTTAGAACAAATCCCAAGAGTTGTATATAGTTTACATATAAATTTTGCAAATTTGATTAACACATCATCAAAATCATGATTTGTGAATTGTACAGCAGATGTACAAAGAAACAAAATATATCTAAGTAATTAAAATTGATAAAAAGATCAAATAGACATGGTATATGAAAAAGTAATTAAATAGAAAGAATGCTAAAAATTTGGTTAAATGCATTGTGACGTACATGGTTGGAAATGCAGATTTTAGTAGGGTTCACTGTCACTCTCTCCTTGCGGGAACTGCTTGTCATGGTCTCTTTACGCCTATGTAGGTTCTCAGACATATCTACACAACAAAAGACAATAAAAATATCAATGAAAAACTCATTCAAGCATTTCATCGAACACTTGTAGTACAAAATATACAACATTGATTCATTGTATTATTTCAACTTTTAAACTACAATATTGAACTTAAATTTAGTCTAAACAACATTTATAGTCAAAACATGCATATATAGGATTGCAAACTACCCAAGATATCAATAATTTATCTAATCATACACACTACCATTTCCACCAAATTTTGAAGAATTATTTTTATATAAAACTAACAATGTGAAAGAAGAGATTATCAACACTTACTTGTAGAATAATTGATAACTTGCTTGATTTTGATGAAAGAAATTGAATGAGATTCATTTGAGTGAGATTGGAGGGAGTGGTTTGAGTTTTTGTGTTTCAAACAAAAGTGTTAACTATTTTTGCTTTTATAGAATAAGTCCAGAACACGTGTTGTTACTGTTCTAGAATAAGCCTATAACGCAACTGCAGTTGAACACAATTGTAGTTGCAAAAAGACCGAAACAGTTAAATGCCGCTCGATAGAGAACGCAGTGCATTGCCGTTGGGGGTATTAAGGAAATTTTAGGGTGCGTGAGAAATTTTTTTGAAGCAAGAGCGATTTTCATATTTGTTTACTCAATACGGCCCAAAATTACCTATGTTGGAGGAAGAGAGAATCTTTCCAATCCATTTGTTTACCAAGTGTTCCAACCCAACAATCTCACTCAGAGACACTCAAGTCTCAACTCTTCGCTTCTAAGTTTCCTAAAAATTATCTCCTTTAGAATTGTTAGCATGTATTTTATCTTGTACATTTTCAATAGGTAAAAGAAAGGTTCAAATGCTTAAAAATTCTCTAAGTCCATGATTGAAGTTGTTGAGCTCGACAAGCATTGGGAGATTTCCACGATAAGTTGTAGATCGACAGGCAGTTGGTTTGTGAAGAAACAAGTTATAAATGTCCAGACACGTGCAAGGTAAGCAGTTCTTGTTGAAGACATTTAGTTCTTAGTAGTTTAGGTCTTTGCAGTTATTTTCTCTATGTATATAATAGTTTTTCATAGGAAAAAGGGGTCACAAATCTAATTTACAGAATTCACACACTCAAAGTACCAACGTAGAGAAAAGAGTCAAAATGTATGTAAAGATTTGTTGAACCACCTTTATTTTATTGCAATGCAATTTACTTTATTTAAATGTCTTTACTCTCTGCATTCTTAAGTTTTACTTGCATTTCTCTTCATACAAAAAACAGTTTTATTCATCTTGTTCATAAAGCAAACTATAAATATGATGAAATTCAATCATTTTCTGGAAAAAAGATTGCACAACATGCCTTAGGATTTCTAGTTTGATCTTGCAAGCAACATTTTAAAACTGGTCTTATTGTTTACCAAAAATACCGGTAAACAAGAATAGAAAGATTCCTCAACAAATCGGTAAAAAAACTGCATTTTTTAGCCATTAATCCCGAGTAAATTGCCCCAGTCACTTACGCCCATCTGCCCACAATTTGCCAGCACATGTGACCAATGGTACATGCCGAGGCTTTTTTTTCTTCATGTCTGCCCCTGTTCTGAAAAAAAATACCAATATGCCCTACTTGAAAATTTAAATACGAAAATGCCCTAGTAGGGGTGTGCCATTTCATTTTGCGCACTCGTTGCTGACGTGTCCTCGAGTTTGCCAATTAAAATGGCGGACTCGTGAAGACCTTTTATTTTATTTTTTTCATTTTTTTTCTTTTTTTGTTGTTTTCAATTTTAATTATTAAAACGTAAAAACATAAATTAGAAACAATTTAAAAATATAGTAATAAAATGCATAATAAAATATAACAACAATAATATTTATTACATTAATAGATAGCACATTATAAAATACCAATTACATAAAATTAACAAATGGTGTCTAGTAAGTGGACAATATTTTCATGAATGCCCGGTCTCACGACATATTCCACATTTCCTTGGATTTCTTTCCACCTCGTACATTTCGGTCATAATGCAAGTACTATTTGGACGACCTTTTTCACTCTTCGCATTGTCCATTTCGGTCATGAAGGGTGTTGAATTACTTCAAACCTGGTATTGTAGACATTGAATCGTCATGACTATGTGTTGCATGGCGAGCGTGTGAAGTTAAACCAACGAGAGAGTATAGGCTTTGGTTCAAATCGTATAAAAATATCTTTCCAGCAACAAACATTTAAAGGACCCACGTTCACAATAACCTGAATCACCAGAAAATTTTGAAGTCCTAATATGCCCACCAAAACACAACAACTTTCAAATATGGACATAGTAACATTTTCTAATAACCCTCCATATACCCAACCAAACTATGGCACATACACAAACCAAACCCCCCAAAACCTCTACTCAAACCAAAACCCCCAAAACCAATTCCACCCAAATCAAACCCCTCAAAACCTCTACGCAAACCAAAACTCACATCATCAATTCTATCCAAACCATACTCCACAAAACATCTACGCATGTCAAATCTCCCAAAAATCAATTCAATGAAAATCAAACCCCTCAAAACTTCTACACATACCGAACTCCACAAAACCAATTCATCACAAACCAAACACCCCAAAGCTTCTACCCAAACCAAACCCCGCAAACCTTTTATGCAAACCGAACACCCCAAGAACATTTGGACTTTCGGTTTACACAACAAATCCAACCACATAATAACTTCACACCGACGCATAATTTTAATTTTTCTAGTCCATCATTAAACGCTACATGGGGCACAGCCGATCAAGATTTTCTACGCAAAGTATGGCATCATGACGGTACTGAAGTTGAAAGAGGGTCTTTTCAATCATTTAATGGAATACTTCAAGGAGGCAGTTCTTTTGTGCAATCATCTATCGACAACATACAACAGGAAGAACCACAATATCATGTTTGTGACATTAGACGTAGGGGGTGTGGCACTGACGGACATTTGTAGTTTTTATTTGCCGTAATAATTTTTTAATTTGTAATATTTTATTATGCATTTTATTAGTATATTTTTAATTTATGTTTTTATGTTTAATAATTAAAAGTGAAAAAAAAATATCA
>Ga0228710_1010433_pt1 | contig 12420 bp, 6 predicted proteins | sample MedpolnodulmetaG_FD_177995 | JGI IMG/M metagenome (GOLD analysis project Ga0228710, IMG submission 177995) | Root nodule microbial communities from Medicago polymorpha collected in Santa Monica, California, United States - pink nodules | ecosystem: Host-associated > Plants > Roots > Nodule...
AAGCAGGAGGAGGAGATGGTGGAGAGTTGATGGCAGATGGTGAAGGAGATGGAGCGTTCTTCACAGGTGCGGGAGGAGATGCCACCGGTGAGTCAGCGGAAGGAGAGCTCGCAGGTGTCGCAACAGGGGATATGGTGGGAGATGAAGATGGAGATTGAGCGAAGGTAGAACTCACCAACAATGCAGCCACAAGCATCAATACAACTTTGTAGGAAGCCATTGTTTAGAAATTTGAAGAATGAGAATGAAAAATTAGGGTTTATGAAAAAAAGTATTGAAGCAGTGAAAAGATGAGGAAATAGGCGAGTTGTTGTGAAGAAAAGAATAGGGGTGCGAGGGTTCTTATAGAATTGTAACCGCGTGATGACGCGTTTCTAGACCGAGTCGTTTTGTGCCGTTGATATTTTTCAATCAATATCTATCTTTTTCTGAAACAAGGTGTATTTAGGAAAATCATAATCATCGTCCTATTTTGTAATTTGCAAAGAGAAAAATATTCACAAGAAAATATACTGGTCTATTAATTAAATGGTCTCAATATATTGGTTATAATTATAAGTAAATGCTCTCTATTTTGTATTATATTTTTAAAATTTTAATTTTCTAAATCCAACTGAATTATATTTCGAGAATTCATTAGGGTCGTGGTAGATATTAAGATCAGATACTATATTTATTTCTTTTTAACTGTCGTTTGAGTATAAATTGTCTGTTTCTATTTAACTTTCATTTTAATAGTTTAATAGTACAATTTGTCAATTATGTCTTTTATAATTACTTATATTTAGTCATTTTCAATAAAACTAATTAATGTTTCCCTAAAAATAAAAATAAAAAAACTAATTAATGTATTTTTTAAGGAAAAACTGATTGTTGTTGTATATTTGGAAAATTCAAGTTTATTTTTAAACAAAGTTTATTTTTTGTTATGTCAAATTTAAACTTTCATGAAACATAATTTTGTTAGCGATAATAATGGTTTCATGAAGAGTTAAAATTCTATAAATAAGATCAATCCCACCGTTAAAAATTTCAAGTGAAAAATAGAAGAACAATTCAGATGCAAAAAGTAAAAGACTCTATCAATTTGTTGGGGATAGGGAGAGTAACTAACCATTAGAGAAATATAGAAATATGTTATTAGAAACATAGTTTTAAAAACCGGACCGATCAGTCTGATCGTAAACCGGAGGGATGACCAGTTTGGTTCGCATATTGGATCGGTCATGTTATTGAACCGGTGCGAACCGATAAGAATCGGATAAACTCATTGAAAATCGGTGAACCGACGGTTTTTTGAGCGGACTGGTTTAAGGCCTTTTTTTAGAACAACTGTTTTATTACTTTATAATTAACGGGTTAATATGTTCTTATAACAATTGTTCTTATTAATTTTTTGGGTTAATATGTCTTTACCCCTGTAATTTGAGCGAGTTCCGGTTTAACCCTCTGTAAAAAAAAAGTTTAGATTCCAACCCTGTAAAATAAGATTCTTTGATTTTAGCCACTGACCAATGTGACTGTGTAGAATTGCTAACGTGGCGAATAGAGTGACTTGCTGACTGTGCATATCTGATTATGTGGCATGCTGATTGTATAATTAATTTTGTTTTTGATTTTTTAAAGGTACACATGGCATTTGTGCCTTTTTTTTAAAAAAAATAGAAAATTTGTAAAAATTAAAAAAAAAATCAGGATTTTTTTTATTGCCAAAAATATTTTCCAAATTTTTATATAATTTTGAAATATATATTTTTCAAAAATTTTTTTAAAATTTTGAAATATATATTTTCCAAAGTTTTTTAAATTTTCTCAACAAAAAAAAATTTGTAAAATATTTTTATTTTTAAAAATCTGGATACAAATTTAGGAAAATTTAGATTTTTTTTCGAAAATTTTACTCCATAAATTTTTTTACGATGTGTTACAGATTTGAGAATATTTTTTAATATTTAAATTTATTCTTATCTATTTGTTACATGTGTTATTTGTATTGAAAATTTGAGGCATTTTTTGAAAAGAAACAGCGAGCCCAAAAGAGGTAAAAGAGGTTGTATTTTATCTTCCGTCAAAAAAAAAAGGGAAATCTGTATTATTTTTTTATGACTAGGAACTTGTATTATCTCTTTCTTTCAATTTTGTTTATCTTGATAATATATTTTAAAGTAAATGTTTCTAATTTATTATTCTCATAATTAATATATATATACACACAAAATAGAATTAATTTAGGTGTTCTTGTCCAAAAAAAAAAAATTAATTTAGGTGTTTGATTAGATAATTATGACATAATCGATGGACTTCAATTTGAAGAACAAATTTGAGAAATCATCTTAATTATCTGATGATTTTTTCAACTTTTATTATTGTTATGATTTTTTGCATAGATTGAATCATCTTGTTTAATACAAAGATAAACACTTTATGAAGACTAGGTGGTATGTCCGAATTATCTGAGTCAATCTGATTCTTTCATGCGGTTCAACCAATGACTCAGTGGTTCAACCAATGATCCAGTGATCCATTATCCATACCGAGTCGATGTCTGGTCCCGTTTTTAAAACTATGATTAGAAAAATATAATATAGTCAAGTTTATTGAAAAGAGAGAGTGTGAAAAAAAATTAGAAATTTCTTTGGTGGGTTAAGATGACGTATAACAAGTAAAATAAAACTAAAAAATCCACTAATGTAATTTGGGTATATTATTTTGAAATGATATTTTTTATTTTGAAAAAGCAGAAATGACACTTAAAAAGAATGGGATAGAGTAATATTTGTGTGTTAATATCTTACTAACTGAATCAAATTTTTGTTGACTTTTTTTTGACAATTTTTTTTATAAAAAATAAATGATATTCATTTATTCAAATTGATAGAGTACATCGATACAAGCAAATTCACTAAAAACAGAAAGGATGAATATGCGAACAAACTCACAACATTCATGTTAATAGCATAAAACGACAAAGTAAAAAAGCCGACACATATGACTATGTTTAAGTTTCTGGAATACCCATATCTCTGGGTCTGCAACATTGATGACGCTAAAGTTATTAATTGAAGCTGATCTGACAACCTGAACTGAACAAATACCCGAACGAAACAAAAAAGACAAACAACGCCGCACAAAGACGACGAACAAAACAACGTCGTATTAAGACGACGAAATCACGAAAGAAAAACGAAATAGATGTGAAATCACTTATTTCAAGAAAAACAAGTTAGATGGGTGCTTTTGGGTCAAAAATTGACCCTAAATCATCCTTCTTTGGTAGGTGAAGAAGAAGAAACTAGGGTTTTGGCGACGACTCACAAGAGATAAGGGGAAGAGAGAAAAAAATGATTTTTGACAAAAAAAAAATCGTTGGCATATAATTTTAAATTGGAATCAAATCACATTAAACTTTAAAAATCAAATAAAAAAATAATAAAAGGAAATTAAAACTCAAAGGAAAAAAAAAGTAATAAGGTTGAGTTGGCGTGAAGAGGCAGCAAGCTGGGAGAGGGAATGAATGTGCGAACCCAACCTGGTAAAGTTGTCTTTGAATATTTCTATAGAAAAAATTGTCTTTGAATAATAGAGGACAGTTAGATGGATTTTATTTTATTTTTTGACAGTTATTTTTTTTTTGAGGTTGTTAACAAAATTATTATTGTGTTTTTCCCTTCAAATAAAAAAAGTTGTTATTGTGTTATTTTTTTAATATTCTTGTCGCGTCATTTTTCGGAGGTCAAAGCTATTTTCTTAGCTTTGACTCACTATTTTTTATTTCACGACTGAACTTTTAATTTTTTTCAAAAGAATGGGAAAAAGTTCTAAATTACCATATTTTGAAAGATTTAGGGTTCGGGGGTTAGTTATATTTGGGGAAGGTGTTAGCACCCTAAATATCCATAATATTATATGGAAACCTCTTGATTTTATTTATTTTTGTGCTATAACTTACTTGCTTTTAAAATGGAATTAAAGTGGTGATGATCAATTAAAAGGAAAAGAAGGTTTTTTATTTATTTGGAAGGACATGGTCCTTTGCCTACGTACCTGCGAGGGATCAAAACCTCGTAGTTCGGGGTAGAAATTGACGTTTGATTTGTTTTTGTGTTTTTTTTATTAATTTTAGAAAAGAGTTTTAAAATAAAAAGCCAAGTGGCAAATAAGCTTGTTTGTATTTTTTAATATTGAAATAAAAAAAAAAGACTCAAAGTAGAATTAAAGTTGATTGTAATTTGATTAAGAAAGAAAATAAAAATGGGAATCACTTGATTTAGAATCAAGGTTTGTTATGAAAATATTTTTGTAATTTTTGGTTATCTGGATGTTTTTTGTTGTTGTTAAATAATAAATGAAAATTAAACCAACGGAGCAATAAAAATAAAAGCGTGTGGATTTTTGTAGTGATCACCACAAAATCCCTAATCTAATTTTTTTGCATTTTTGGATATATATTTATATATAAAGCGGTAAAGAAATAAAAAGACACACGCACGCACACTTTTCTCATTTATATTGTTTACATTGAACCTAGATACATTCTAATTACTGGAAAATAAATGACGATAATTAAAATTCTAAATGATAATAATAAATAGAAATAAAATGAAACGCAAAAAATGTTAAAAAGAAATAAAATGCAAGAAAATAAAAGAAATAAAAGAAATGGACAACTGAAGGGACAAAATTACCGAATGAACAAAATTTCGAAGGGACTTTTCCGAAGGGATAGAAAAAGAGGGAGAAGAAAAGAATAGTTCGTCAAAGAAGAGAGAAAAACTTTTTGACAACTCAAGAGAAGTTTTTGGTGTCTTTTGAAGTGTGGAATGAGAGCTCTATTTATAAGTTCAAAGGTTGATGAATTTGAAAATTAGAGACCGCGTTTAATTAATGGACTTGATGATGATTGAACGCGTTCTGGTGAAATGGAAAAGAAAGTTTTGACTCTACCCTGATTATGGCGTGGCTTGGAGGAAAATAACATTTTGGACCCCTGGACACTTAATTTTGGACTCATTAAAAGAAGTATTTAAAAGGAAAAAATAAAATAACTAAAATAAAAACAAAATAAAAATTAAAAACTAATAAAAGTTGAAAATTAAATAAATTAAAAAACTAAAGATTAAAAAAAAATTAAATAAAAGGGGGCCTGAAACCGGAGCAAAATTGAGATATTTTAAAATACCTCTGCCGAATTTTCTTTTGAAAAGTCAAAGGCTATTCAGGGTGAGACGACGTATGAATGTAGGATGTTAGGTCAAAAATTGGAGTATAACAATTCTGTATTTCAAACAACCACTAGTAATGATGCTAAATTATACTCATAACAAAATTTTATATGGACTGACCCTACACAAAAATTGTTAGTACCTAAAAGTTTGAACATTAGACTTGAATAAAATATAAGTTAACGTATTAAAAATGTACTATAAAAAACCAATAGAAATTGGGTCTAAGGAAAATAAAAGTGAGCAAATTCTCAAAATGTGGCGAACAAAGTTCAAAATATGGATGAGAGAGATACTAATGCACTCAGCACTATGCAATTTAAATGTGCTGGCGATTGGTTCAACGACTGGAATGTTTGTCTTCATGATGTTAATATGGACGGACCCTTCTTGTTTAGGTGCATTCCCACACACAAATATCTCGGTTTTCACAATTAACATTAGATTGCGTCTCCATTGACCTTACTTTCCCATTTTGCCCATGCTTTATTTACATCTCCTTCTTCACATTTCACTCAGAAACATCAAAAACGTTCTTGACTCTTTTCCTTCCCGCTAAAACTTTCTCCATTCTCACCCATCCAAAATCATCATCATCTCCAGCGATTCTCACGTTTTTGAAGTTTTTGTGTTCGGTTGTGGTTAAAGGTAACACCTTTCCTGTAGTTTATCAAGTTTTTGTGTTCGTATTCACCCTTTTTTGTCCGTATTTTTGTTTTAAGTTTTGATCATTTTGTTTATTTTGTACACATATCATTCAAGGATCAATTTAATATTTGATTAAACAATTCAGAGACTTATTTGATGGTTTTAAATATAATGCATGGATCTATTTGATAGATAGAGCAATAATTCAGGGACTAATTTGATGGAAATAATATTACATAAAGGTTACATTCCTCAATCATCTTCAACCTCTTTTCTCACATCACCATTAAACTTGGAGCTTGAAGATGAAACTTGACTTTCATAACTGTTTTTTCCCATATTCTCACCTCCCATCATTTCAGATTCAATTTCAATACTTTTGCTTCAAGTTTTTTTTGATGATTTTGACTTTCAGATTCAATGCGAAAAAATTAGGGTTTGTAGATTGCTAATTGTGTAATTAGGGTTACAATTTTATACAATTAGGGAAGAAAGAGCCGTTGGGGAAGAAAATAGTCGTTTGGGAAGAAAGCCAATATATTTTCTGCAAATAAATCAATTTAGTCCGTTGAAATGTTTGTTTTTATCGGCCAAATTAGTCCCTGCCTACGTCGCATCTAACATGTGAGAGGTTAACGACCACGTCAGCCCCGTTAACGCTTCGTTTGAACAGAAGGACTAACTTGATTGACATTTAACAAATTAAGGGATTAAATTGATATTTCACATAATTGAGGGATGAATTTGGCCGACCCATGAAAATTCAAGGATGAACTTGATGATTCACTCAATTATCAAACAAAACCGAATTTTACTTAGTTGGAAGGAAATTGCGGGCGTTTTATCTTTTATGCAGTTAAACGTGAATATTACTTCTTCCGTTTTGAAATGAGTTTCACTTTAGCCAAAAAAAATTGTTACAAAATGAATGTCACTTTACATTTCCAATACAACTTTAATTTATTTTTTCCAACTTAACCCTCAATAAATACTCCAACTTTTCTCTCATGCAATTTTCAATGCAACTTTAAGTTTGTCTTTTTTCTCATTATGTAAGGGCAATTGATAAGTGTTAGAAAACAGTTAAATAGAATACACAATTTAGGCACTTTGATTACTTGGTTTGCAAGTTATCTAGTGAAAAGCTCACAAATATTGAAGAATCATCCATTTATGCTTTTTAAATCTAATATCAACTTTCGTGTAGGAAAATGCATGTCTGGACACTTAAGAACCAAGAAAACTTGAAGAAATACAAAGGCACAACTCGCCATGGCGTGTGGAAGGCGAGAAATCTCGCCATGGCGTGTGGAAGACGAGAAATCTCGCCATGGCAAGTAAAAGGCGAGCAACTCCAGAGAGCAGAAGACCAGAGTTCGCCATGGCAAACAAATCTACTCGCAAGGCGAGCTAAGGCGGCCAAAACTCCTCAAAGCTGACGTGGCACAAATCCACTGATGAAGAAACCTCAACTCGCCATGGCGAATGAGTTTACTCGCGAGGCGAGTTGAGTCAGAACATTATTCTATAAAAGCCAGTTGGTCATTTCATTTGAGGAGGGGATCATATCATATCAAAGATTGTTACTAGGACACTTTAGGGAGAGAAAACAGGGGAAAATCAGAGAGACCCTAAGGAGCAAGGAGCACAAGGATTGAATGGATTCACAAGATCATTGAGACATCATGGCTTGCTTCCATTCCATCTCTTCTTTTCTCCTTGTAAGGTTACCATGACAATGAGCAGTTAAACTCTTTTTGTTGGGATTAAATGTAATCAACTCTATTAGTATGTATTCCCTTTGATTATGATGTTGTTTGATTTTAATTATCTTATGATGTTGAGGTTATTCTTGTTTTCCATTACAATCTTATGGGTTTGAATTGTTATTGAAAAATACCTTTTGAATCTAGGTTAGAGTAATCTTCTATCAAAGCTTTTGTTCTAGACATGGAATTTAGGTTTTGATAATCACTTTGAATATTGGAACCCAAAGCTTTTGTATCGTTTAATAGTTTGGAAAATCAACTATACAACGATATAATCGACTATTGTAAAGTTTAATAGTTTGGAAAATCGACAATTAAACGACCCAATAGAAATCACGACATCATTTGAACACGAATGATGTTGTTGAGCAATATGTGATAATATCAATTGATAATTAGAATCCGCAACACTAATCCGAGAATACGTATATGTAGGTTGATAAAGTTTAATCCCAATATAATCATTTTCGTGTTAACTCTCAAATCTTTTATAACTTCATAGTTTTCTAGTTTATGAAACAAAACTTATTACCAGTCCATTACTCAGAACGATATAGATTGTTGAACGGCTTAGAATATCGCATCAGTTCCTGTGGAGACGATAACATAAATACTTATTTTTGATACTACATCAGCAATTTAGTGAAAGTATTATGATGTCTAATGATTATTTCATTCCATTTCTTAATATGTGTGCCAAAACCTTAAACGATACTCATTGTGAAACGGATGGAGTAACTCTGTTTTTGTTGGTTAAATAGATATCATGTACAATTCAAAGCAATAATCGACTAATTATTGCATAGAATTAACAAAGAATAAAATGTATCACTTATTATTAAAAGGCTAAAGTGCACTTTTCCCCCTTAAGTTTTAAAATGTTGCGATTTTGGTCCCCTAAGATTTAGCCAATTTGCAACTTTGATCCTTTTGATAAATTTTGACCAAATCAACGCTTATTTGGCATGCCACGTGTGTAATTAACCATTTAAAAAAATAAAAATGTCAAGTGTTAAATTGTTGAACTAAAAAAAAATGAAAAAAAAAATGAAAAGGAAAGGAAAGGAAGAAGGAGAGGCACGTGAGAGAATTCATGCTGCTCATTATACAAGTTTCATATGATCCAAACAAAATTCTCCTTCTTCAGCATCCTTTCCAGCCACCCACCATTGTGATTTCGGCCACCCTTTAACAAACCAAACACATATTTTTCATCTTCTCTTCATTTTCTATGCCCTCCTCAGATTTATTTTTAGATCGGAGATATTTTTTAAGTTTCAAAACCGCCACCTTCAATGTTAGATCTTGATCACCACAAAAGGTTTTTCAGCAAACCACCACCATATAAGTACTCTCATTCACATCCCATGCAAAAACCACAAAAAAATCATGATTGGATGACCTTGCTCCGACGACCACTGCGCCGGAAAATGAGGAGCACATCAATTCATAACATTGAACTGAATTGGATCGTAAAAATGATGTTTTTGGTGGATTTATTTTATGGGGTTCTGGTATCACTTGGATTATGACAGAAAGAGGCTAAGGATCTTATTCTTAGGTCATGAAATTGCTTGTAGAGTTTGGAAAGATTACTATGCCCAGGTAGATGCAGTGGTATACTTGGTTGATGTTTATGACAAGGAAAGATTTGCTAAGTCATAGGGGGTCGAAATTGCAACTTTTTGAAACTTAGAGGGGGAAAAGTGAACTTTAACCTTATTAAAATAATAAACAGTAGATTACAGAGAATAGTTTAGTGAATGAATTGTCGTCACACGGATCGAAACAGAGCAACAACAAAAATGAGGTGAAGAGTTCACGATCCATGTAAATTCGTGATTAAGAAAACAAAAAAAAAAACAAAAACTCTGCGAAAATTCTCTACATCATCAAAGTTGCAGCAAAAACAATAGCAGCCGATCCGAGGACAGTTAATCTGTTCAAAGCGGCGCCGTTTTCAGAAGGTGATTGTGCTTTAGAAGGAGGAGTGGAGATCGACGATGGAGTGACAACAGGAGCAGCGGTGGGAGAGCCTGAAGAAGCATGTGGAGGAGATGGTGGAGAGTTGTCGGCGGATGGTGAAGGAGATGGAGAGGTCTTCACAGGTACGGGAGGAGATGCCGTAGGTGATTTGGCTGAAGGGGAAATCGCAGGTGTTGCAACAGGGAATATCATGGGAGATTATGAAGGAGATTGAGCAATGGTGGAACTCACCAATAGTGTAGCCACAAGCATCAACACAACTTTGTAGGAAGCCATCGTAGAAATTTGAAAAAGGAGAATGAAAAATTAGGGTTTATAAGAAGTTTTGATGAAGTAGTTAGTAGAAGAATTGAGAAAGTAGATTGTTTGTGACTGTTGTGGAAAAGGGATTAGGGTTGGGTTGGAAGAGTATTTAAAAAAGCTTAGTCACAGGAAGACGCGTTTCTGCGCTAATTTGTATACTGCCGTGGTGATCTTTTTTGATCTGTTACAATTTTTTTTAGGGTGATTTATTACAATTGTTGTATTTTTTTTTCTTCCTTTTTTTTTTTTTAAAGATTATTTGAAATTATTATCGGCTGTATCATGAAATCATTCTTAATCATCGTTGTATGGAGCTGTAATATTGGTCTATCATTATGTATCAAATCGGTAATACATAACAATATATAAAGACATGATAGCTAGCTCGAGATGTGGTTATTTGAGGTAAAACATGATCGACCTTATTTGTCTGTCCTGAATAAACTCGACACGAGAGCTTTTTTTTAAAAAAAAAATCTATAGTGTATACAAACCCGCATAACAACCCCAAATTCTATAATATCTATTTTTCTCTCAAAATAATCAACAACTTTCTACAAAACAACCTTGAAGTCAACATTCACTAACCGTAATTCATTGATCTACATAATAACATGATATAGTCCTAATGCCTCCTCTACTTCCATTCACCACACAAGCACGGATGTTGTCATAGATACACAAACCAATATCCACTCTATTACGGGAGACCAAGAAAGACGCATCAACATTGCATTTAAACCTCCTAAATACTGGATGTTTCCACCCTAGCAACGAAGATGACGCAAGGGGTTGCTGCATCCCTTGCACATGAAATGGTTGATGTGAACATAACCAACAACATTATTCCCTTGCTTGAGATTTGCCAACCTCCGGTGGTTGACAGCGACGTTATTCCCTTGCTTCTGATTCGCCAACCTCCAGTGGTTGAGCACTCACTCTAAAATTTGGTTGCTTAACTCCACCACTTGTTGCCAAAGCCTCATGGTTCAGTGTTTCTAAAAGCATCCACAAGGGAGACCCTCAACCTTGAGTTTTTAAACGGGTACCACATGGACACATCATTTTTTTATAATTTTTTAATAGGCTTAATAACAATTTTAGTCCCCTATGTTTCAAGAAGTTGCGATTTTGGGCCCTTAACAAAATAAAATACAAAACTGCACCCTAAGTATTGTCCATTTTGCAGTTTTGACCCCAGACCAATTGTGACCAAGTCGACACCCAGGATTTAGAATCATTCATTGAGCTTTAACGAGTAATTGACAAGATTGTGAATAAAGAAATATCAAATGTACTGATTCCAAAATAAAATCACCTTTGTTGTGTGTCATCGTTTGTTTGTATTACTATTGAAATATGATGCACATTTATAGATATTTGTAGAATACATGAGCAATTTGTAGAATAATTAATTACTTGTTATAGAATGATGATCATGTCTAGATTTTTTTATAGCTTAGTAGTTCGTAGAAAGTTCTAGAATATACCTCCTATAAATAGACAAACTTATGTACAATTGTGTTCAAGCTGGAGATGCAGTGACAATAATTTTGAGGGATTCACCACACTAAATATCCTCTCATACATGTGTTGCCTTTTATCTTATGTTACTAACCTTCCACTACTAGTTCCTATTATATTTTATAACAGTGCTATCAGAGCCGGCATTCAGTCATTCACTATGTGTGGCAAAATATGTCCTTGCCACCAACTCTATTTTAAACCATCTTTTCAATAATATGACCCATATACTATCCTACTAATCAAGAAAATGAGGTCATTAACTCAAACACAAATGAATACATGTATACACACATCCGACTTTGTTTGACTTCAAACCCAAAACTAGAAAGAAGAGAGATGAGTTCAAGTAGCCTACCAGTCCGACTCTCATAAGTTAAAGTTCAACTAATTTATAAAGACGGGGCATATGAGACTCCAATTTAGATAGAGCACACAAGCTCATGCGATAAATATGAAGGCATGTGGCCTCAAAAGCTCAACTTGAGTACAAGCTTAGGAAGACAAACGCAACTATTGGATCAAGAGTAAGTCCCTATCTAAATTTTGTTACATAAGCTATAAGGAGAATCACAAGCAACTACAAAGTAAGAGCGGTCTTTATCAAAAATCTCCGTTTGTAAAGGTGATTCATATGCAACTAAACAACAAAAGTGGTCCTTGTTATGAGCCTCTAATAAGACAAACAAGAAAGAACACAAGCAAAATTAAAGAGCAAGAATGATATCCGTCGGACGTCATCAACATGGCCGACAAGGACACTAATAAAAATATGGGAAATGATACATAGACCACCTTAGTGTGACAAGAGATGTCACAAAACAGTATCATGGTGGAGGTGATGTTGGAGTAAGCCCTAATAGCCAATCTATATTGATTGGGTTTGGCTTTGTATCATGATATTGATATAAATATATATTGTGAATATATAAATAATAAGGCATTTCTTTATTGATTTTGTTTTGTTT
>Ga0228710_1010436_pt1 | contig 12419 bp, 8 predicted proteins | sample MedpolnodulmetaG_FD_177995 | JGI IMG/M metagenome (GOLD analysis project Ga0228710, IMG submission 177995) | Root nodule microbial communities from Medicago polymorpha collected in Santa Monica, California, United States - pink nodules | ecosystem: Host-associated > Plants > Roots > Nodule...
TTTCAAAAGAGCAAAATAATTATAATAAATATGTTTCTAAAGAGTAATAACATATTAAAATAGGTTGGTATTTACGGAAATAAGATTATAAAATTTAATAAAGTAAATTTCAAAGAGCGGGTGCGGGGCGGGGGTGGGTGCGGGGCGGGTGTAAGCATCCCCTGCCCTCGTACTAAAAATCCAAATTCCCCCCACACCCGCACCCAATTAAATTGGCTTTTCTCCCATTAAATTCGGGGCGGGGCGGCAGGGTCTAGCGGGGGTGAGTTTTGTTGCCATGTCTTGGAGTTTTAGTGCACTAGGTTGGTTTTTTTTTTATTTTTTTTTTACTGTTGATGGAAACCTTTTTGGTCGATCTAAGAACGTGCTCAATAATAAAAGAATTATTCCCGATTTAAACTATATTCGAGATACTTATTTTTTTCTCTTTTAAGAAAAAGTTGCTTCTAAAAAGCAATAACAATGACCATACAGTAATCACCTTTTACGGTGAAATCAAACAGTTCAACGTATATAGTGTTATATAGTGTACTTATCTTTGAACTATTTGTACTAGTTATGTTGATAAACCTCTTCACGCAAGAAATATTTAAAGTAGTAGTAGTACTATTTATTTATCTACTATACGTAAATCATGCATGACATTTTCCTTCTCTTTGTACTACGAAAGAAAAAAAGAATGTAGATGAAATTGGAGCATTTAACAAAATGAATATGAAGAAATTAAGGGTGGTTCTCACTGTTTGATCCTCTTATCTAGCAGACAATAAATCCTTGAACATTAAACACACTGTGCCAAACAATCTATGATGATCCATGTAATGTCCACTATGAAACCTTGGAGTTCACAGTCACCTCCAAGACTGAGAAAAATATAGAGCCCTAGCTATACCTAGACGTTTCAACTTAATTTCAATTTTCAAGTTTCAATTTCAACTTCATATTCATATATCTGAGCCTATCTGCTCTCACTTCAATTCCCAATGCCTAGCCTTCACCTACAATCTTACAACCCAACCGCATGTCTTTTTTCTCTCTTCATTACTCCCAATTACTTTTATACCCCCCTTTTTTCTTCAATGCCGTAAACTACCTTATCTTTCTTTCATTCCCAAGACAATATTGATCAACGTTAATCAATCTTAAACACTCTCTATGTATACATATGCACCAAAATCAAGAGGAAGATGAAAAGAGAGGGCCATTTTGGCAATTATTATTCCTAAAAATTCTACTCAACCATAGAAAGACGACGAAACCTAAGCAAGCAACCTCTCTCTCTGCCACCTCCATGTTTTCAGAAATGTTCTGCACCAAAAACTATACGCATGTTAAATTGTTCATTAATCTCTCTCTCTTTCTCTCTCTCAATTCTCAACTCTCAACCAATCTCAACTAACTTCGTTATTTATCATAACATCACTCTATAAAAGAGTGCTTGCTTAAGAGTTGTGAAAGCATTGGAGATAAAGAGAAGAAGAAGAAGAATGGAGGGTGAGAATAATAATGAAATTAATGAGGAGGGTTCAAATGGGAATAATAGTATTTCATCAAGTTCTCGATGGAACCCAACAAAAGAACAAATAAGTATGTTGGAGAATTTGTATAAGCAAGGAATAAAGACACCAAGTGCTGAAGAAATACAAGAAATCACTGCTAGGCTTAGAGTGTATGGTCACATCGAAGGAAAGAATGTCTTTTACTGGTTTCAGAATCACAAAGCTAGACAGAGACAGAAACAGAAGCAAGAAAGTATTGCTTATTTCAATCGACTTCTTCATAGACCTCAACCCATTTATCCTTCACCTATTTGTCCAAATGGTATGTTCTCAACTTCTTCCTTTTTCTAGTTCTAGGTTATAAAATTTACATACGTTATTGCATTTTCATATCATTGCTTTTGTTGTTATTATTTTCATGGAAAAAAAAATTCTATGCCAAAAGTAGTACTCATTAGATATTTCAGATTTTTAACCTTGATTTTAAATTGTGCTATCAGATTTGTGGTTATGCTGCAAACTTTTTTTTTTTTTTAACGATAGAACATGGTTTATAATAGATTATTATGAAGTAATTTGATTCACATAGCCGACTCCATTTAATAGGATAAGAGTTGATTGTTGTTGTTGCATTTTTTTCACATTGCAACATCTATATTGTGGTAAAATATGGGAAGATGCAGCTAATTCCATTGAAAATGCACTTTGAATTGATGCAATCTAAAACCTTGTTTTTAACTATTAGTTATTTGTTACTTGTTAGTTCAATCTCAGTTTAGAAGACATTAATCCTTTATATAAATCGCGTTTTAGGAGAGATTAACCTTAATAAATCTCAGTTTCTTGGAGATTAATTTCTGTAATTTTTCATGTTAAAATAAATTAGTTGGTTTATACATAATTTTTTAATTCTAGTATTTTTTAATGCACTTTGATTAAATATTTCCTGATCATTTAATAATCTATAGTCCAATGTGTCTAATCATGCAAATTTGTTTGGTGTATGTGTTCATCAAAAAGATTAAACTAATCAAGATCTTAACTAAAAAAGCATTAAAAAAGGATAACTTCAAAAACAGAAACATAACCAAAGATGGAGTGATTTGATTATATTTGCTTTGTGTTTTTGTTAAAAATTAAATATACTTTTTAATCCAATAAAGTATTTTTTTTTTCTTCCCACTATTGCCTATCTCTTTCTTTACTTTACATTCTAGTATTCTACTGTAACATTGGTAATTGAATTATTATTTTTGGTTTTCAGCTATCTGTGCACCATATTGCGTACCACAACCACAAAGTCATGAAATAAGCTATTACCCTCAAAATCCAAAAGTGCTTCTACCTGCAGTAGGTTTTAGAAGGAACCATGCTGAGAAAGTTATGTCAAATGGCATGTCAAATATCTGCAATAGTCCAATGGTATATAATGAAAACATGCAGCAGAGAATCCCTAACCCTAATTATGACTTTGGTTACAGTAATCAAGAAACATTGGATTTGTTTCCTCTGCATCCAACTGGCATATTGGAAGGGAAAACAACTGACCAGGTGTCTTCTATTGTTTCAGTTTCTGCTGATAGTTCCACCGATAAACATTCTGGTTCTTCTCATCATGATATCAATCAAGATCATGGTTATAATGGGAACAAACCCTTCTTTGACTTTTTTAGTAATTCTGCAGGACAAGGTTCTTAGGATAGTTTGGAAGTTTTTTTAATGTTTACTTGTTAAAAGTACAAACATGCAATTTCTAGTTTTCCACATTTTCTCAATCAATGAAATGGGTTTATGTTCTTTATTAGTACTATATTTTAGTATTTCCACCTTTTTTTAATTTAAAGAAAAATTAAAGTAGTACTATATAGAGTTGACATATTATGTGAGTATGGAGTATTTTATTTCCATCTTTCATGCACAACGTCCATCCATAAAACAATTCTTTTTGTAGTCTTTGAAAAAATAGAAATTGAAATATTTTAGTTTGTGCATGCCATTTTTTTTATTGGTGGAAATGGGAAAGAACAACGAGCAAATAAGAGATGGAGAAAATTTGAGAACAAGCATAAAACTAGTAGATTTTGAAGAGAATATACTATAATTTTTTTCCTTCGAAATTAACCACAAAATCAATTGCCAATTGAAGAGAATATACTATTATTTAGTGTTTTGTTTTGTTTCATTTTATTACCAACTTATAGTACAAAACCTTAATTATAGGGTCTATGAAATAAAAATAAAAAAAGCATTTTTTGGGTGACAACACAATAATTAAATGACAATTTTTGAATACTCTAGCATAAGGTATGGTGCATAGATTTTATTTCTAGAGTAAGAATTCATTCATCCGTTGGGCTACCCAAACAAATCTTTCTACATAAGTAGTTAATACACAAATACTTGGCAAATTTAATTGTTGGACAATCATCATCAATTTGACATTCAATAAGTGCTGTAATAAATAAAGAGAATAAAATATCGTTACTAAGAAGATATAAAAAGACTATGTAAGATATCAAAATTAAAGAAGGAAATTTGAAAACAATGAAAAAATAGGTCACAACTCACCGCTGTCTATGTTCTTTGCCACAAGAAATAAGAAAAGAAATATAATCATAACATACACAAACTTGAGAGTTTTAGCCATATTTTTCTATCATATTATGTAAATAGAATATTATTTGATCATTTTATAGCGTATAAAGTGCATGTTGTGCTAAAAACATTAAAATACTTTTCGAACTTAAGGTGCTATAAAAAAAACCTCTAAAATTAGAACTGTTATTAAGTGTCTCTTAAAAATATTGAGGGGTTGTGTTTGACCCTTTATCACAATTAAATGTTCTTTGCAAATAATTAGATTTCATTCTTTTATTACTTAACTTTTCATCTTTTGATGATAGAAAGGGGAAATTTAAAAATAATAATAATGCACAATCTGTGTGACAAATAGTTACGTACAAATTTTTTTTTGACAAAAAATAGTTACGTACAAGTTAAAAATAAATCATTTGATCTCATAGGCGAATGAATATAAAATTTTGTTGGTTACATAATTTTTCCAACATTCTCATTCACAATGATATACAAAAATATATTAGAATTTATGAAATCACACTACATTATTTTTAAAGAGACTTTTTATTGATGCTTTGTAAGTTCCTGATTTGATTTGTCCCTAAACCAAGTATATTAATATACAAAATAATGTGGTATTGAATACTATATAAAACAATATTTTGAAATGATTGAAGACATCATTGTGATGAGCTAACATCCCAAATATGTTGGCACCCCATCAAAGCGACAAGCAATTGCAGAACCTTAATAAATATATAAATCATAAGAAGAAGAAAAAACAAGGGGTGTCATAAAGCGAAACCCACACACAAGATTAATAGTACCTAAAATTTGAGGCCAAATCTAACGCAACATAAATCATCATAAAAACATTTAAGGATAATATCCCTTAAAGAAATGCCATTAGAGAAAAACCTTAGAAATAATTTGAGGCCGTAACTATTGAATTTTGGGATGATAAGGAATTCGAGATTAATACAGACAAAAAGGAACGATAAATTTGCATCTGGTACGTATAAAATTTTCATGAAAGAAATAAAATGCTAGCGTGCACATAGATAAGAATGAGACATTTCCTTTGGTAGAAAGCCCAAACATGCATTTGGAATCTTTCGAAAAACCATCCTCTTCTTATTTTAAGCATCTCATATTTGTGTAATTAATGGATCTTCTGCTCGATAAACAAATTTCCATCTGCTTTGAAAAACTACTACTCCCTCCCTCTCACAATTATTGTTTCTTTAATATTTTTTCTTTTTTTCAAAATAATTGTCACTTTACAATACCAATGCATCATTTATTATTTTTTCCCACTATTTTACCTTTATTTATTAAATTTCATCCAACTTAACTACTCCACTAACTACAATTAATAAGGGTGTTTTAGTAAATGCTACTAATTTTACTATTAAAATCAACATAATTAATTATTTCCTTAATAATCGTGCACAAATCTTAGACGACTATAATTTAGAGACGGAGGAAGTATTTCTTATGGTCACGAAGTTATCTCTAAAAATTCTACACATAATTTGCATTAGTAAGTGAGGTCAACATTTGGATTGTGAGCTCAATGAATAAAATCAACTATCTACCAAATACTAAAAAGAAGAGGGAATTTTCAAATCGCAAAAAGTATTGTCAGAAAATCATACAACAACAATTCTGTAACAACCCCTTTGAATTTGGTAATAGTGACATAAGTAAGTTTATGTAATATTGAAAATTTTGATAGAACTAGAATGTTTTCCAAAAATCTTTGATACAGTTAGTACATGATAACTATATCATTTCAACAATGAAAAACTACACTCTAGTCTATGACTCCGACTGTGATTCGGTAGCGATAAAATTCCGCATTGAACTATTGATGAGTTGTTCGGACACACTTTTCAACTTTTCAATGTAAAGATAAACCTGGAAACATCATTTTAAAACATAGTGAGTAAAACTCTGTAACATGACCAAGATTCATGAGTTAACTCATATCTATGTAAGTTGACTCATGTATAGCATATAACTTACATGAGTTAACCTTGGAATCCCAGTCTAATAGTATCATATAACTTACATGAGTTAACCTTGGATCGCATAGCATGGATACCATGATAATAGGGAGTCATGTTAGTGAGACACTTTTTTGTTGCTAGAAATATAATATGATATAAAAGAGAATATCTCATCTTTAGGCTTGCACTTCTAAGTTAAAGGAAAGGAATATAATTTGGATTGTTCGTTGTAATGATTAACTCCAATGATTCCAAGACCTTTTTACCATAGCATTTTTACAAAATATTTTCCAATCATTTTTAACTATTCAGCTTATTAAAATATTTTTTAATTTCATATTTATGAGAAAAAAATTGTAACCTAAGGCTCACAAGTCTTCGTGTGATCGATTTTTTACTACGACGATAAAAACATACTTTCCGTGATAACAAAACACATGAGTTGAACCACTTCCGTGCCAACCATTTTGTGGGTTATTGTATGCGCTTTCAATCGGTTCATGTCTATTAGAGATCACACAAACATCATGTCTTGATGCGACGTTCCTTCTCATATTGTTCATAAAAAAACTTTGTCCATTCTTTGTCACACCTATAACCAGCGCAAAGGCAATTTTAATAGTCTTGTTGTTCACATTTTGTGCAAAAACCATCAACAATGTCCCTCTGTACTTGCTTTACAACCACATCACATTGACATGGATAATTGGTTTGCAGAATTTAAAACCGTGGATGCATGGATGGAAAGTCCAAAATATAAAATCCCATCTCGAATACTCAACTATCCATACGAAGAAACCCAAAAAAATCAAAATAACCTACAAATTAGCTACCAAGACCTATCTCAATATACACTATTCACCCTACCAAGCCCTAGGGATGGGCAAAGTTTGGTTCAGACCCAAAACTATGTCCAAACAGAACCGTTTTTCAGTTTGTTTGAACTTAACCGAACCATAATGGAACAATTCGAACAAAACTGAACTAGTCTTCAAAATGGTGAACTGTTTTCTTAAAAAAAAAATCAACATGATTTTCACAGTTCAGCTGTCATAGCATTACGAAAAGGAGAAACAACTGACAAAAATTTCATGCATGATTTTTACTTTTTCTTTGATTGCTTCTATGCAATATTCTCTAAATTAAAGGACAAAAATAAATCAAATCATAGCATTACGTTAAGGAGAAAAACCAATAGGATTTTCACGCATTCAACCGCGGCACTCTCACCTTCATATGTCTCTTCTTCATTGCCGTCGTCCTCCATGGCACAATCACCGCCAGCAACTCTACTCTCGTGGTTGGTGCATCGAGCCTTACTGCGTTCTTGAAGAGGTTCAATTCTCTAAAAACAACAACAATAACAACAACTACACCACTTTCAATATCTCAAAAATGCTCAAAGACGAAGAAGCTGGTGATGATGGAAAATGCGATCCAAACACGCCTTATACACTTGGTCCCAAAATCTCTGTGATTTCGCTAAAGGTAAGGTCTGAAGCTTAATGCCATGATTTCGTTAAAGGTAAGGTTGGACAGTGAGTTTTTGTTTCACTTATGAAGCTTGGTTTGAAGCTTTAGCAGTGTGCTTTTGGTTCAATTTAGGTTCAAGTTCAATTTTAGTTTTTTTTTTAAAAAAAGGTTCGGTTCAATAGCAGTTTGGTTCATAACTTTTATATAACGGTTCAGTTCATAACCTTTACATAACAGTTCAGTTCAATAGCAGTTTGGTTCAGTTTTTGGTTTTTTGGCTCACCGCTACCAAGCCTGTACCTTGAACCTACCCTTCAAACAAATTACTAAACCCACGTTTCCCCACCCTAATGGTCCTATCCACAAACTACAACCATGGAAACCCTTGTAGTTGAGTAGGATAACGATGATCTTAAGAACACTCTTTGGACAAACTTTGCACGACAAACTGCACACCTCTCTCAATATGAAGACGCGACACATAATATGGTACCTGTAGAAATCGACGAAACCAAAGTACATGACCAAGGGGAGGATGAGGAGGAAGAGGACGAGGGGGAGGAGAAGGAAGCGGAAGGGGAAGTGGAAGAGGAAGATGATGATGGTGAGGAGGAGGAGGAGGAGGAGGAGGAGGATGTGGTACAACAACAACATGTACACAAAATTATAGTAAAGAAATTTGGTGCAAGGTGGATATATTGGTCAGTGAAGATCTTTGTGGAAGAAGAAGTGGAGTTTTGTTGTTGTTGAAGGAAGTGAATTTTTTTTGTTAATTTTCAATTAACTAATTAATTTTAATTTTTTTTAAGCAAAAGGGTAAATATATATAAAAAATAAAAAGAACGAGATACAGAGACTGAGGGGACATTAGACCTGACTCAGGTACAACCCAAATGGAAATAAAACAAGATAATACAGACCTGGTAGATCAACCCTAATCAAACCTAACTAAACCAACACTCCTCAAAGGCGTAACCCAGCACACCTGCATACAGGCACGAAACTAGGTTACAAAAAAGATGATGAGTGAACCTCTATAGGACAAAAAAGGGTTCACAAAAGGTGAATGAATCGACTGCCAACACAATATTATGATCCACGTACAAGCAACCCCTTGAACAAAACAGCGAGCATAAACACTCTTTCAAGCATACAATCCGATAACAATCATAAAGATTGAAATGGATAATAGGACAATATCAGAGGGAGGTAACCCTAAAGTATTGAAACCTGCAGATCTTAACAGACCTGGAATATCAGAGAATCAAGTACATGACCACCAACTCAACCGGTTTCAAAGAAACAACTCTTTCGGGTTAAAAGAACCAAACCCTTTCGGGTTTACAAAGTCGAACCACAGTAAAAATGCCACATTTAATACCATCTGAATTCTCTTATCTACAACTCAAAAACATAAAAACAAACAAAACAACAAAACAATGAAAGCAATAACGATACAAACAGAAGACAAAGCACAACACGACTGAACAAACAGCAACATCCAGCGACCCAACAAGATCTCACACCAAATCCCATGGCAAATCCGAACAGAACCCAAACCCAAACACAACCACCTTGGATTCGCGAAGCCAAATAGTCACCAACTCGGATTTGGGTTCACAATCCACCTTGTTCCTTGCAAACAACGATGATCCAAAGGACGACAACGGAGGAGGATTAAGCAAAAGAGATGACGGTCACTGAAAGGAGAAAATGAGAGAACCTCATAGATCAGAAAACCACCACCGTCAGAAAACCACCGGTGCGGTGGCCGCCAGGAGCAACACAAGCGAGGTGATGCGGATGGCCACCGTCGATCGACGCATCACCTCACTGTAGAAGCTACATTGTGTTAGATTGAGGTTGGATTGAGGGAAGGGAAAGGATGAGTGAGAGGCAGTGTTGTGTTTGTGTAGTGAGAGGGCATATGATTTTTCTAGAGAGAGAAAGCCAAACGGGGATGAAATTAATGTTAATTGTAAGTTTTTTTTTGGAGAGAAATAAGCTTATAGCTTTTCATTATTAATCAAAGTATTTATACAATGTGGTGTATTAAGATGAAAATGGAAACTAGCATGACATAATGCGTCCTTAGCTAAACTATGGAAAACACCATTGGCTTGTCTCCGAATGAACTTCACATCAGAGTTCGTTAATTTTGGTCCTCAACAAGAGTCTACAATCATGAATTATGGCCATAAAATGAGCTTGATTATTATTAATATTTATTTCTTGTTTATTTTCAATTATGATTAACATTTATTTCATGGTCTTTTTCATTTCATAAATGATAATTAAAATAAAAAACAAAGAAATTAATAATAAAAAAAGGTATGCCACCAGTGGCGTGAAACCAAAAGAAAATTAAAATAAATAAATAAAAATGTCCAAAAACATGGCAAATTTTATGGGACACTCAAACATTTGAGTGTACCGGCACACCAAATCGTTAAATTAATAATTAAATAAGTTGTTTTTTTTTTAAGAAAAAGAATTATTTTCTATCATTGACAATTATAAGAATTAAATCTTATTTACCAAAAGCTTCGATGAAATAAAATTTACTTTTTTTGAATTTTTATTACTCATAATAAAGAATATTGATTATTTTTTTATGAGAAAATGATAAAAATTTAATATGATTCTTATAAACAATGAAATTATGTTTTTTCCTTATAAAATGATGTTTTCTAAAATATAAATATTGACAAATAGCTTTTTATTTCATAAAATGATCGTTAATTTATAAATTTATGGAGTAAGAGTACTGATACACCTCAATTTGTGAGGTGTACCGTAGAAGTTCCTCAAAAACACATTAAACGTTGACAAAAAATAAAATGTCTCGCCAATGGCCGTGGCGTACATCACTAGAAGACAAATTTTTATTTTTATTTTCATTTAAGGGTAGGTGAAAAGTTACCTCTTATGAAACGAGTTTGTTGGCTCCGCTTAACCGCGTACTTGAAAATAATACTTTGGTGATATTGAGTTTTGACAACATTAATAATTTTAAAATACTTAATTGATTATTTTTTGTTACTTTTAATTGATATATATATATATATATATATATATATATATAAAAATAAATAAATAGTTATTCCTTCTGATCTTATTTATAAGAGAAATTTCGGTCAAAAAAGTTAATGTATCTGATTAAAATATTGGATCAGATACATAAACTTTTGTTGATTCAAATGTCTCTTATAAATAGAATCGAAGATAGTAAAACATGTTATTTTACTACTCCATCCGTTCCATAATAATTGAGCTTTTTGTACAAAAATATTGTCTTAATATAATTGATCAATTTCAGTTTTCAATACAATATTAATTACTTTTTTCAATTATAACTCTAATTAATACTACTTTCATCGCTCAAAATTCAATATATTTCACTTTGAATTTATGATAGTGAAGAATACACTAATACTTAAGAAGAGCGCTTAAAATCATTTTTCTCTGTCCTTCATTTATACATTTGTCATATGTATGAAATTAACAAATGACTCACTTAATTTGGGACGGATGGAGTAAAAGATACTAATTGATTAGAAAACAAACAAAACTACAAAAGTCTCCAAACCTGTTCTTCCGGTCACTATTATAATCAAAAATCAAAGTTTTAGATTCATTCAGTATATGATCTTTATTTTAGACCATATACATTATTTAATGGATAAATATAAAATATGAATTTTTGCTTATAATAGTGACCAATGATGTAGGTCTGAGATGTATTCATATGTATTTTCATTTGGGTCATGCTAACTAAAGCAATGCAACTTCAAAAGTCCCCACTCTCTCTTGTCTATGGTGTGTGGCCTCCATACGCTCACTAGAAGAGAGCATTAAGGCTGCAAACTTGGTGCCTTTACAAATAAAATTTCGCAAAATTAAGAGGTAAGCTTTTGATATGAAAATGAGAAAAAAAACAGGAACCTGTCAAAACATTCTAGGGAATCAGATTCCAACACCACCAACCTCCTCATCAAATCTCCACCAACTGGTATTTTTATCCTCTAAAAACAAACCTGTAATTTTATTTTACTTTGATAGTTAAAGGTTAGTCGTTAATATATTGTAAGAAAGGAAAAAGAAACGTTAACGGTTGAGATCAAACATCTTGATCTCTTTGTTAAACTCCTTGAACGTCCCGATCCTTAACTACTGTTGGGTTACACCGTTAAAAACATATTATAAAATTATCCGCGTTTTCGATCAATATTATTGCGGATTTCCACAATCTAGTACCTTAACTACTTTGTATCTTATAAATATGATTTATATTGCAATATAAGAAATAATACAATATATTTTTATGTTCTCTCTTTATCTCTTTCTCTATATTCTTTTATACTTTACAATATCTTGCAACACTTTAGATTAATTTTATAACACGTTTTGTTTGGCGCTTGTTTCGGGATAGATTGCCTACAAAGGACAATCTACTCCGGCGAGGTGTGATTCATTTTGATTCCAGGTTGTGTGTAGCAGGTTGCGGCATGGTCGAAACGTCTTATCATTTATTTCTTCATTGTAACTTCTTTGGTACTGTTTGGCACTCAATTTATAGTTGGATTGGCATCGCAGTGGCCAGCCCACTTTATGTGTCTGACCATTTTCATCAGTTCGGATTTTGTGGTGGTCCTGGGCGGGGGCGGCGCTCTATTTTACAGGTTATTTGGTTTGCAACGGTGTGGGAAATATGGAAGGAAAGAAACAATCGATTGTTCAAAGGCAAAGAATGCCCCGTTTTTCAGGTGGTTGATAGGATTAAGTTCATCTCCTATATGTGGTTGAAGGCGAAGTACGTTACTCTTCCCCTCAATCTACATGGCTGGTGGCTGAGTCC
>Ga0228710_1010438_pt1 | contig 12416 bp, 8 predicted proteins | sample MedpolnodulmetaG_FD_177995 | JGI IMG/M metagenome (GOLD analysis project Ga0228710, IMG submission 177995) | Root nodule microbial communities from Medicago polymorpha collected in Santa Monica, California, United States - pink nodules | ecosystem: Host-associated > Plants > Roots > Nodule...
ATATAATAACTTGCAATTGAAGTAAAATAGTTCTAGAAGGAAATAAAAACATATTAAATCTAATTAAAATAAACTTAAATATTAAATAAAAGACACTAATTTAAAGACTAATTATTGACTCATCAATGTAGCATATTTACGTATATCTAAAGTAAGTATTTATATATCGTCTCCTCAGGGACTAGTGCGATATCATGGATCATTCGGCATCAATTACCATTTTAAGTTGAAAGAGTAATTTGTTTGTTTGTTTAAAACCTAAATATCTACGTCATAAGATTAAAACTTGAGATTGATACGGCGTAAAACTTGTTAGGATTAGAGTTCCTTAACCAAGCGTCACACGTAACCTAAAGATAATGCATGGATTCTAGCTTTTCTTTGATATTACCACGTATCCCTCGTCAATATCATTCGTGTCCGAATAATATAGTGACTTCAATTGTATCGTTTAATCGTCGATGTCTCGCACTATTAAACGATCCAAGAGTCGTTCCTATCATTCAATCGATGATTTCTCAATCTCTTGAATGATAGAAAAGCATTAAGTTCGGATACAAAGAGTAGTTATCTAAACATCAATTCCATGTCTAGAATTTATGTTTGATAGATGATTATTCTAAACCTAGATTCAAAAGTATTTTTCAATCACAATTAAATCAAACAGGAACAATAAAGTGCAAGAATAATCTCAATATCAAATCAAATGCTAGAACCATACATTTATAGATCAATTGATTACATGATTAGCTTAGATCAAGTACCTCTAATCCCAACAATGGAGATTTAGCTTCTCATTGTCATGGAAGCCTTGCAAGAATGAATTGAAAGGAAAAGATTCATTACAACTTTGTGATTTCTCACGAAATGTGGAAGAATCAAACTTCTATCACTCTCACTCTATGAAGACCAAGCCCTATCTCTCTCTCTCTCTAAGTATCTATCTGTTTTTCTGTAAATAAAAGCTTGCTTCCTTCAAGAAATGATCAAGGGCTAATTATAAGCTTTCCCATCTGCATCAACTCGCCTCGCGAGTTCCTCTGCTCGCCATGGCGAGTTGAGGTTTCTTCCCCATTGGGTTTGTGTCACGTCATCATGGGGAGTTTTAGCCACCCTTGCTCGCCTCCCAAGTAACTTCACTCGCCATGGCGAGTAAAACCATGCTCCTGCCTATGTTTTCTAATGCTGACTCGGCATGGTGAGTTAGGTGCGAGCTAGTGGCGAGCAAATGTGCCTCTCTGCCTATTTTTTCCTTTGATAACTCGCCATGGCGAGTTAGGTGTGAGTTGGTGGCGAGCAAATGTGTCTTTCTGCCTTTTTTTGGGCCTTGTTGCACTTTGTTGCTTGTTTTCCATCTTTGCTCAGTGCCTTGGGTAACTTTCCTGCAAAATTAGGTAAAGTAAGATAGATAAAGCATAAAAGGATTAAAATCAATTATCTCTCGGCTTTTTCCTTAATAACTTGCAAAACAAGTTACAAAAGTGCCATAAATCTTCATTAGAATTACTACTTCCTTGCACTTATCAAACTCTCCCCAACTTAGCTCTTTGTTTGTCCTCAAACAAAAGATTTGAAAACTAAACAAGTTTAGGACAAGACACTAGTACAACAAGGTTTTAGGAAAACTTTTTCTTTTCAGATGAATGATTCAAAGTGAATGCCAGGCAAGTCTGAAGTTTCCAACTAATCTGGAATTCCACTGCAAATATGAAATGAGTCCCAAGCACAAAGTTCATGTCAAAAAGTTCAAGTCAATAATATACTTATTCACGAACCACACCTAACACACTTCTTTGTAAGTAAATGACAACAATGAAATCAATGAGTGAGGGTTATGAAACACACATCTGGCAATCAAGTTAACATCCAGATCAAGTTATGTGTCCATCCAAATATTATTTCAAAAGGCACAAAAACATGGATCAAAAGGTCTTTAAGGGTTATAACTTGGCTTGGCTACAAAAGAAAGGATATTTCTGGGGCAATTGAATTCAAATGGCCAAGTATAAGGGAACATTCCTTCTATTTACATTCAAAAGATAAATTTACAAACATTCCCTTACTTCTAAACACAAACTTTGGTGTTAAAACATAATACACCATGATCTTGACAACTTATTTTTCTTTATTTTTCTTTTCTTTTCTTTTTCATGTACACATTCTTTCTTTTTTCTTTTTTTCTATTTCTATGTACAATACAATGTTGTTTTGATCACACAAATAAAAATTTCACCAATTTACTTGACAATTGATTTACATCTACCCTTTTCTCCCCAACTTGAACAAAGACATACCCTATTTGAATGTTCCCTTACTCTATGGCAAAGGGACAAGTAATCAGTGAAGGTTTAGGGTTCAATCGATTAAAAATATTAGAGTCTTATAGTGCGTCAAAAATGAGCTGGATTTGAAAAATTTAGGGGAAAATTCATCAAGCATTGTGCTTATGAATTGACAGCTCATAATTGAAGACTCTGATTCATTTGGCTCAAGTGGGTTAGCAATTACTCGCTCTCTCACAAGGTAGGCTCTTTATGGCCAAGTAGTTTTCACTCATTAACAAAAATGTGCCTTGATCCTTTCCATGCCTTCATACAATTTAACACAATTATTGGATTTAACATAAAGCGACCGAGTTAAACTCTGAATGTCGGTCTCCTTGCATATAGTATAATACATTGAGGTTTCCTCACTTTTGGCTAGAACTAAGTGGTTCACAAACAAATACATTATTGCGGCGAACTAAATGAAATGAAATTTGTGCCAAGTACCCGTTTCATATTCAAGTAAAAACCTAGAAAACTGGAAACTTGTACCTTGGCTTTGCGCTTTATCACAACTACATATCATTATCACTCATCTGAGATTTGCTCAATCTTTGGCTATCTTTCAAGCACTTTGAAATTTGAAGTGTTGAGCATTTTTCTTTGAAATTCAAGCAAGAGTGATACTCAAAATATCTTTCACATTTCTCAAAATGAATAAAATAATAAAAAACAATGAAATACTCAAACATTACATTACAACAAAACACAATACGAATACGAAAATTAATGAAAATTAATGTACCAACAAAAATCCTTAACCAGGGATAATTAAACAAAGTGTGAGTCAGTGTGCCAAATTAAAGAACAAACAAAAGTAAATATTGTTCAATGTTAACATTCAAATAAAGTAAAAAGGAGAATGAAGGAATTTGACTGAAAGCTTTTAAAATATCACTCATAAGATGTGAGCTTTCAAGTCTTCTTCTCTTCTTTCTCAACCAAACATATCATCCGAGCCATCATCATCACTCCGAGTGGAGGTTACACTGTGCACCCGTGTCGGATCATCCCTCTCCATGTCTTCCTCACCAGCATCATCTCCAGCCACGTCATTACCTGCAAAATATCCACCCCCTCCTTAAGGATTTGGTGTGTCCACAGGCTAATTCACATAAGCCTGGAAAGCGGTAGGCGTCATGAACTGCTCCATAACCTCTAGAGGGTACCCAGCTTGCTGTTGCATCAGATACTGGGACTGCTGAAAGTAAGTGTTTGCCCTATTTGTGGCTGATAGCATGTTCCAGGTATGCAGGTTGCTCTCATGCTGCCATTGAGCATAACTAGCAAAGTCAAAGGCAGCTGTGGGTTGCAGTGAAGCCGGTGCATATGGCTCTGGTTGTGGCGGAGGAGCTGGTTCATTATGCTCCTCAGGTTGTGGCGGAGGAGCTCGATAAGTGGATGCCTGCTTGCTTCTACCCTTTTTTGTTTCCCCCATGATATAGCGGCTGATGAAGGCATCATTAATAGGATTTCTAATCTGCTCATGGACCGCATTTGGAAGCCTCATTCCAGAGTCTTTGATAAGACCCATGATGAGACCGGGGAAAGAGACGAGTCTCTCTTTCACCTTTGCCTTGGAGGGTAACCTTCTTCAGTTCATAGGCAATGGTCCGGGCTGTATCCACCTTTATGCCCTTAAGGATGTAGTAAATTAAAGGGCAGACCTCGACCACACAATCAGAGAGGTGGTTGTCGGGGATGACATTGTGGAGGAGGAATTTCTGGATGATCTTAGCGGGGTTGGTCAAAGCTTTGTACTGAGCATGGTATTCTCTCCCCGCGTCACTCACATCATAATTACACCCCTCTAACAAGATAAACCTTTTTATTTCCACATGAGGTTCGGGAAGAGTGAAATGGCCCATGTTTTGCTTAGCGTGAAAATCATCCATGTCATGTGGATATTGCAGTGGGAAAGGGTTTCCCAGGTACTGTTTGATGGCATCACGATCAAAGCGGATCACCCGACCACGGACAAAGGTCTCATATGGGAAGAGCTCAATGTGTGGGTTTTCCGGAAGAGCATTGGCGTAAAATTCATGCACGAGCTCAGCATTAAGGTTGGTGATCGAGTTTAGCAATCTTGACCATCCTTGGTCAAGGAAGAGTTGGGCTATTTCTCTAAAGGGTCCCTCGGGGTTAATGTTAAAAACCCTCTCTGGCCACATAGCCTACTGTAGCAGGGCTACGTATCGATCCTGGTGGTACTTTGATTTAAATCGGTCTCTCTCATAACCCCGGTTGTTGAGAAGGGGTTGAGGTTCAGAGGTCTCACCCATTCTTCGTTTTCCGGTGTTTGTCGGTCTTTTAGGTGCCATGCCTGCAAAACAACCAGAAATTCCATACACAAGACAATATAACAGTTAAATAACAGTATGGAATGGAAATATTAACATTAGCAGGCTCACAACATTATTTTCAGACAAAAATTTTCAAGTTCTGCTGCAACTCGCCACCCAAGTGATTTTACTCGCCATGGCGAGTTGACTGGAATATCTGGGTTTCTGATGATCACTCGCCGTGGCGTGTGATGAAGCTCGCCATGGCGAGTTGCCCAGAATTTCGAAAAAAGAAAAAAAAACTACCCTTTTCACTAAAATCAACAGGCTTCATCATGTTGAACCCCATATGAAGTGATTCCGACCCTAACACTACACAAAGATGAACTAAATCACAGCTTTTGCAGAAATTTCGAATTTCTGACATAAAAACCCTTTTTTGAATTTTTTTTGAAAATGTGGATTTAAGCATGTGAGTGTCACAAGATTTCTGCTTTGATTTGTGCTATGATTCTGTTTCATCTAAGCAAGGAGGGATTGTGAATTAAAAATAACAAAGATTGAAAATTTTGTTCACTACCCTAGGGTTTGTCCATATAAACTTCATATGCAAAAATTAACAACGGATAAACTACAAACCTGATTGTATATGAATGCAAGTGCAGAAATGATTTGAATTGACTTGGATGGAGCTTGACTTGGATTGATTTGAATTGGAATTTTGTGAATTAGGGTTTGTGTATTTGAGAGGAAAAATTTGTGATATTTTTGATAGAGAGAGAAATGCAACCGAAAATGATAAGGAAAAGTGGGTAATGGGTGGTTAAGGTGAGTTAATGAGGGAGTTAATGTGAGTTAGTGGCTTTGGAATCTGAACTGTCATAACTGCTAAAACTCGCCTCGCGTGTAGATTTACTCGCCATGGCGAGTACTGTGGTAGTCAACGCAGTCAATGACCAGTTTACTCGCCATGGCGAGTGGTTTTACTCGCATCGCGAGTTATGACAGGTTTGGTTTTTGGCTTGCTTTTTGAATTTTGTTTTGGATGATATGGGTATGAACCATGACTCCTAATCCTAATATGCATAAAAACAGTAAATGACTTATAAAATTGGGTTGCCTCCCAAGAAGCGCTAGTTTTTCGTCGTTAGCTCGACGCCTTTTTCATTAACTTTCACGGATTGTCTAGTGAGATTGTCGACGTAAGCCGATCAACCTCGCCACCAAAATATGGTTTCAGCCTCTGGCCATTCACTATCCAGCTAGCTTTTGTAGCTGGATCTTCAAGCTCTACTGCACCGTATGGTTTGACTTCTTTGACGATGAAAGGTCCGGACCATTTTGATTTCAATTTGCCTGGGAAGAGCCTTAACCTTGAATTGAAAAGCAATACCATCTGTCCAGGCTTGAATTGTCTTTGAATGATCTTCTTATCATGGTACTTCTTGACCTTTTCTTTGTAGAGCTTTGAGGATTCATAGGCTTGATTCCTCATTTCTTCAAGCTCATGCATTTGAACCTTCCTTTTTTCACTGGCTTTCTCTTAATCAAAGTTTAGAAATTTGAGTGCCCAAAAAGCTTTATGTTCAAGCTCAACCGGTAAGTGACACGATTTGCCATAGACCATTTGAAAAGGAGTAAGACCTATAGGAGATTTGTAGGCTGTCCTATAGGCCCACAAAGCTTCATCCAGTTTTGCTGACCAATCCTTCCGAGATGCCGAGACTGTTTTCTCTAGAATTCTTTTCACTTCTCGGTTAGAAACCTCGGCTTGGCCATTGGTTTGAGGATGATAAGGTGATGCCACCTTATGTTTGACTCCATAATGATCTAGAGCCTTGGCTAGTTGCATGTTGCAGAAGTGTGCGCCTCCATCACTGCTTAAAACTCTTGGTGTTCCAAATCGGGTGAATATATTCTTCTTGAGAAATTTCACTACTGTTTTGCTATCGGCTTTTGGCGATGCAACGGCTTCCACCCACTTTGAAACATAGTCAACAGCTACCAAGATGTATTCGTTGGAGAATGACGAAGGAAAGGGGCCAACAAAATCTATACCCCAACAGTCAAACACTTCCACTTCAAGGATACTTTGTAGAGGCATTTCATTCCGCTTTAACATTGATCCGGATCTTTGACATTCATCGCAAGACTTGAAATGTTTGAAGGCATCTTTGAACAGTGTCGGCCAATAGAAACTGGATTGAAGTACTTTTGCGGCGGTCCTCTCCCCATTGAAATGACCTCCATAGGGAGAATTGTGACATTGCCATAGTATTTTCTTTGCCTCTTCATTATCCACACATCTTCACAAGAGGTTATCTGCTCCAATCTTGAATAAGTATGGTTCATCCCATACATAGTAATTTGCTTCATGGAGAAACTTCTTGCGTTGTTGCCAAGTAAAATCTTCAGGAATGAACTCTGTTGCTTTGTAATTTGCCATATCGGCAAACCATGGTCTTTCTTTGATTGCTAGCAACTTTTCATCCAGAAATTCTTCAAGAACTTCTAGTTCATTCCGTGTCACTTCATTGTTCATCAACCTTGACAAGTGATCAGCCACAAGATTTTCTGCTCCCTTCTTGTCTTTGATTTCTAAATCGAACTCTTGTAGTAACAAGATCCAACGGATGAGTCTTGGCTTTGAGTCGGATTTAGTGGGCAGATACTTAATGGCTGCATGGTCAATATAAACAACAATTTTGGAACCAATAAGGTAAGAGCGAAATTTTTCTAATGCATACACAATTGCAAGTAGTTCTTTTTCTGTGGTAGCATAATTAATTTGTGCATCATTCAAAACCTTACTTGCATAGTGTATGGCATGAAAAATTTTGTTCTTGCGTTGACCTAACACGGCACCAGTAGCATAATCACTAGCATCACACATTAATTCAAAGTTTAAATTCCAATTTGGAGCTGTGATTATTGGTGCGGAGGTCAATCGCTCTTTCAATGTTTCAAATGCATTTAAACAATCATCATCAAAATGAAAAGACTTATCTTTATTGAGCAGGTTGCTCAATGGTTTGGCTATCTTGGAAAAGTCTTTGATGAATCGCCGGTAGAATCCAGCATGGCCAAGAAAGCTTCGAACACCTTTGACATTCACTGGTTGCGGAAGCGTTCCGATCACATCAATCTTTGCTTTGTCAACTTCAATGCCTCTCGATGAAATTTTGTGACCAAGTACAATACCTTCAGTCACCATGAAATGGCATTTTTCCCAATTAAGCACGAGGTTGGTTTCTCTACACCGCTTCAGGACGGTGTCCAAGTTATTCAAGCACACATCATAGGATGATCCAAACACAGAGAAATCATCCATGAACACTTCAATGCTCTTCTCAATCACAGAGAATATGGCTTGCATACATCGTTGAAATGTTGCTGGAGCATTGCAGAGGCCAAATGGCATTCTTCGGTAGGCAAAGATTCCGAAAGGACACGTAAATGTTGTCTTTTCATGGTCCTCCGGATTAACAGTTATTTGATTGTAGCCCGAGTAGCCGTCAAGGAATCAATAGTATGCTTGACCAGAGAGTCGTTCAAGCATTTGGTCCATGAAGGGTAGTGGAAAATGATCTTTCCTTGTAGCTTGATTAAGACTTCGGTAGTCAATACACATTCGCCACCCAGTGAAGGTTCTTGTAGGTATAAGCTCATTTTTCTCATTTTTCACTACCGTCATTCCCCCCTTCTTTGGCACCACTTGTACCGGACTCACCCATGAGCTATCCGAGATTGGATAGATCATTCCGGCGTCAAGTAATTTGACTACTTCCTTTAGGACCACCTCTTTCATGGTTGGATTTAACCGGCGTTGTGGTTGGGCTACCGGCTTGAAGTTGTCCTCCATTAATATCTTATTCATGCAGTATGAAGGACTTATGCCTTTGAGATCTGACAAATTCCAGCCAATGGCTTCTTTGTTGTGCTTGAGAACTTCAATTACCTTTTCTTCTTCAATGTTTGATAAAGAGCTGCTTATGATAACTGGTTTTGTACCGTCTTCTTCAAGAAACACATACTTAAGATGTGACGGTAAGACTATCATCTCAACTTTTGATTCTTCGACCTTGTCTCTGTCCTTCAATTCCTCCATTTTAGCTTTCTTTGGAGGAATCTCCTTCACGTTCTCCAGCTCTTTCAAACATTCCTCTATTTCTTTCTCCTCTTCCGCACTAAGAACATTAAGTGCGTCTGTGAGCACTCTTTCAAGGGTTGTAGGTTTATGCAATTGTTTGTGTGTATCCATAATTACCTCATCAGTTGCATCTACCTTAAAACACGCCCCTTTGTCTTTGGAGTGCTTCATGTCATCATGGAGGTTGAAGTTAATTTCCTCATTATCTAGCCGCACTTTCATCAACCCATCATCATAGTCAATCATCATTCGTGCGACTAACATGAATGCTCTTCCAAAAATTAGTGGCACATCATCATCTTCTTCAATGTCCATCACCACAAAGTCCATGGGAAAGACAAACTTATCCACTTTAACCAAGACATCCTCGGCTATTCCCATTGGTCGGGCCACGGACTTGTCGGCAAGTTGTAACGTCATTCTTGTTAACTTCATATCTAGGCCTCCAACACGCTTCACCACCGAATATGGTATCAAATTAATACTTGAGCCTATATCGATTAAAGCTTTACCAACATTGACGGTGCCAATTGCCACCGGTAGTGTAACTCTCCCGGGGTCTCGTTCTTTTCTTGGTAACCGTCTTTGGATGATTGCACTGCAGTTCGCGTCAAGTTGGATTGTTTCCTCATCATTGTACCGACGCTTCTTGGACAATATTTCTTTCATAAACTTGGCGTAGGTCGGCATTTGTTCAAGCGCCTCGGCAAAAGGGATATTGATCTCCAATTTCTTGAAAATGTCGAGGAATTTCTTGAAATGCCTTTCCAAGTCCTTCTTGGAGTGAGCTTTGGGATATGGAAGCTTATGAGTCGGCACATTATTTCCAGCTTCCTTCTTCTTATTCATCTCCACCTCCTTTTTAACTAAGACTTCTTAATTTTTTTGATTTTTTTTCTACTATACTCCTATTATTTACACCTTTTTCGTCACTATGTACATCTCCCTCATCCTTCTCATTCTCTTCTTTATCTACTGTAACACCCCGTTTTCCCAACAATGTAAACAATACAAGTAATCAGAGTATTCAGCGTAAAACGGAATGTCACACTACTTTTAAAACATAAATAGAGTAAAGTTACTATTTATCAAAACAACCCTGTCAAAAATTCATTTATATTGCAGCGGAAAATTATTTCAAAATCAACAACTTTGTTCAACAATCTTTGGCACTACGGCCTCAACATAAATAACTCAAAGGAAAGTCTTAATTCAAAAAGGTTCAACAACATAGTTCATAAAACAATACGTAACAATGGAAAGCAAAGCAAGAATCCTCATCCCGTTACGTATCAGAGTGACCCTAAGACGACATACGAGAGAGTCAACTCACATCAATAGCTAAGCCTGGTTATCTGCACTATTAACATCCAATTCTACATGTTCTACCATCAAATCCGGTTTTAAACCCTAATTCTCAAATTCACATGAACAACAACAAAACTACATTTGAGAGATTTGACTCAAACTACCATCAAATCTGCACTATTAACAAAACTACACCGTGAAGGTTCCCCCTTGTTGATTGGCCAATATTTGAGAGATTTGACTCAAATGTTGAGCTTGTTGTCCCATTTGAGTCTCAAGGTTTTTGATTGATGCATTGTTGTTTTGTTGATTGGCCATTGTGAGCTGCATGAATTGATTGAGGGTGTCCTCCAACTTTTGAGCGCGATCTTGTTGTGGAGGATATTGTTGAGAATTATTGTATGGCTGTTGATTTGAAGGCCCAGCAGTAGACCTCCACAGTTGTCTGAAATTATTGTTTCTTTGAAAGTTGTTGTTGTTCGGATATTGTTGTTGGTTTGAATTGCCCGGATACTGTCCTTGAAATTGCCCCAGCCTTTGTTGATTGCCCACATAATTCACTTCTTCTTCTTGCTGTGGTGGACAATATCCAGTTGGATGATCACCGGAACACATCTCGCAGGCGTGCACTTGTTGATGCCTTTGCTCTTTTTGCAATTGTTCTTTGATAAGTTTAGGCATCTCCTTCATTTGGTTCTTCATGTCTTCAAGTTGTTGAGTCAAGATTTTGGTTTGTGCAAGGTTCGCATCACTTGACCCTAATTTAAGAATTCCAAACTTTCTGTGTGCACTGCTTCTGTTGTGCTTTGCTGCTCGATCGTTGAGTGACATCTTGTTGATGATGTCTATTGCATCCTTTTGACTTAATGCCATCAACGAACCATGTGCAGCTGCATCTAGGATAAGCTTGGGCTCTGGCAACAATCCTCCACGGAACATATGGATTTGAGTTGTATCATCAAACCCATGCTTTGGACACTTTCTTAATAAAGACTTGTATCGCTCCCATGCTTCACATAATGATTCATCTGAACCCTAAGCGAACATTGCAATGGCAGTTTTCGTGTCCATGTGTCTATGATCCGGAAAGAATCTTTCTTGGAACGCCTTCTCTAGTGCATTCCAATCATTCATGATTGATGGTGGTTGATCAAGATACCACTCCCGAGCTTTGCCGATGAGTGAATGTTGGAACAACCTTACGAACCCAGCTTCTTCATCAGCTTCAGATGCACCCAAACTATTGGCTAGGGCATAGAACATCGATAGATGTTGATAGGGGTCTTCATGATCTAGCCCTGCAAACGGATGATTTGAAACTAACTGAATAGTTCCGAACTTCAACTCTACTTGCTTCTCTTTGTCTTTCCCAAGATGAGCTAGCCGTCTTGGACTTGTCCAGCAAGGCATGACACTTTGATTCTGGTTTTGATTGCCTTCCGGAGGATTCTGACCAATTCCAGCCATTGTATCTTTAGGTATGGTGTTTAATGAAAGAATGACAATTGAGGTTCCTTCTTGTTGCTTTTGTTTATCTAGGTCTTGCTCTTTCTTTTTCTTGCTGTTGTTTCTGCGAGCAGTCCTCTCGATCTCAGGATCGTATTCTAATTCTTCAGGTGAAATCCTACCTCGCATACAAATTTCAAGAATCTAACCAACAAAATTAGCAACACCGAGGATAATGAATAAATGAATGGTATATCTATACAAAGTAATTATGTACAAAATTTGCTTGAAACGATAAAATTGTCGTACTATCTATGATATCTAAACGCCAATCCCTGGTAGCGGCGCCATTTTGATGTAGCATATTTACGTATATCAAAAGTAAGTATTTATATATCGTCTCCTCAGGGACTAGTGCGATATCATGGATCATTCGACATCGATTACCATTTTAAGTTGAAAGAGTAATTTGTTTGTTTGTTTAAAACCTAAATATCTACGTTATAAGATTAAAACTTGAGATTGATAGGGCGTAAAACTTGTTAGGATTAGAGTTCCTTAACCAAGCGTCACACGTAACCTAAAGATCATGCATGGATTCTAGCTTTCCTTTGATATTACCACGTATCCCTCGTCAATATCATTCGTGTCCAAATAATATAGTGACTTCAATTGTATCGTTTAATCGTCGATGTCTCGCACTATTAAATGATCCAAGAGTCGTTCCTATCATTCAATCGATGATTTCTCAATCTCTTGAATGATAGAAAAGCATTAAGTTTGGATACAAAGAGTAGTTATCTAAACATCAATTCCATGTCTAGAATTTATGTTTGATAGATGATTATTCTAAACCTAGATTCAAAAGTATTTTTCAATCACAATTAAATCAAACATGAACAATAA
>Ga0228710_1010439_pt1 | contig 12416 bp, 5 predicted proteins | sample MedpolnodulmetaG_FD_177995 | JGI IMG/M metagenome (GOLD analysis project Ga0228710, IMG submission 177995) | Root nodule microbial communities from Medicago polymorpha collected in Santa Monica, California, United States - pink nodules | ecosystem: Host-associated > Plants > Roots > Nodule...
ATATATATATATATATATATATATATATATATATATATATATATATAGCTAATCGGTTAAGCAGCATCTAAAATCCATGACAAGTAGATCAATTTAAAACCAAAAGAATCATATTCGATGTCAAAATCAAAAGGCCGCAAGTTTCTATAAGTTCGAAAGGGTTGTAAGAAAATAAAGAATATGGAGAGAAAAATGATTCTGATGCATTTGTTGACAATACTATATCTGCCATTCCTGAGAAAAATAATAAGTATGAGAATGTATGATTAAATCTATTCTGAAATTTTAATATCATATCATAGCACCATGCTACAACAAAATATAGTTCTGGAAAATGATAAAAAATGGCAATTAAAAATTATAGTTCAAAAGCAACTTTAACTTGATGAACTGCATAGAAACAATTCATATCATGAATCATTGCATTACTCTTGTTCATATATAAAGACTGAAAAGCTTGATAGAGGTACGTTGCCTGAATAAAAGATGATACCTAAATAGGATGTCCTGCTAAAAATTTAAAATCCAAAGTTTACTTGTTGGGCATGTGGAATCAACTGCTCAGTGAAAACTGTTCCTAAAATTTACAAGGAAAGAAAACAATGAATCAATTTCATCTAAAAATAGAACAAAATTGAAGAAAGAACACGTTGAAGGGAGAAAATCAGAAGAGAAATCTGGAAAAACAAACAAATCATGAACCGTAGTGTGTGGAGAACCAAAAACTAGACCCTGAACGTACAAAAACATTATGATCACAAGATAACAAATTAACATGGAAGGGAGTGCTTCTGATAATATGCAGAGCAAGAGACAACACTGACAATGTAAAAGTCTGTATGCTATATATGAGGAAAATATAAGTCAAAAAGATGCATTACTTGGAGTCTTGCAGCATAATGTAAACAGATACCAAAAAATAGTATCTAACAAGAGAGACTACAATACCTATAATGAAATCATAGGAAAATTTTGGGATAGAAAACATGAAAAAGGTGACATCTTAAATTAATTACCTGCTACTGTGATGCATCTCACATAATCTAACATCATCAATAATCTTGTCCAAACTGCAATTGTTGAGAATAACCAATAACCTTCTTAAGTAGAGGGATTAGGCCAATCAAAGCAATTTGAAGCTGTTCTGAACTATTCAATCGAATGCTAATTTGTCCAGCCCCACGATTGTTCAAATTGGCTCGTGCAACAAGGTTCGTATACCGTCCAATGGGAATTTGTGATTGTAAATTGCACCCAACAGCAAGATCTCCATGCCAATCCATAACAGAAAGCCCAAGCGTTGATAATGAGCGTCCTAGAGGGTAATTTTTATCTCTCAACTGGGCCTCCAAACTGCCACCATAAGCAACATCATCACGCCCTGTCATTGCACCACCAGCAATAACCAACTTGAATCGCTTATTAGCAATCAACTTATCTTCGACTTTAACTCCAGCTGACAAGGCATCACCCAAGAGAGTAAATGAGAGACCAGCAGTTGCCTTATTTCTCAGAAAGTTACAAAATTTTGTCTCGCTGCGTAATGTGTAAGCCAAGTCTTTCCCAACAGTCTGCATGTCAAAACCTAACGATGTTGCTTTCCCTTCTCCATATTTAACCGAACTTGTCATTTCCATCTGAACATTAGCATCCTTTTTATCCTTGGTAACTTGACCACTAAAAGACACTGGTATCTTGTCTTTAAGAACAAACAATCTTTCGACATTTAAGCCTTCATAACCCACATCATGATCCCAGCCGTGAGTTTCTAGGACAGGTCGTACAAGCCACTGGTTCGATGAATCAAGATGACGATAACGGTGTGTGGGAGTATCAGAATCGAAGGAAGCAGGCAAGGACATATCAGGCATGGGAACAGGAACAGAGGCTGCACCACCACTTTCTTCCTCCACATTTTCTACATAGTCACTTGGCAGATCTTTCACCGATTCTGCCATTTCCTTCATCATCTTCCGCTGCTTTTTTTCATACTTTAGTTGTTTCTTCATGAAGAGTTTTTCTCGGTACTCAACCTCGTCTAGATATGCTTTCTTCTGAGCTCTAGAAAGGTTTCTGATCTGGGCCTTTGTCAAAGGTTTAAATGGGGGTAAGTCATCAGGGTCTGTTTCATCACCAGAATCTGATGGTTCATCAAGATCGTCATTGAGACTATCCTCGTCACTGAATTGATCCTCTGGCAATTTTAATTGCGGCCTTGACTGCAGAAGGGATGACAAGAGAAACGGTAATGGTGGCGCTCTTGCGCGCGCTGTGTAAGGCTTTTCACGTGGATTATCTTGTAACTTAAGAAGAGCATTTGCTTCAGCCAGAATTTTTGACGCAAAAGATAAGAGTAACAGCTGAGGTTTCCAAACCTGCCCATTAGGCAACACTCTTTGTCCAGCCGTATTAGTTCTACATGCAGAGTGGTTCTCCACCAACGATACAGGATTCATGAGACGCATATCACCAGCTGCTTGACGAATGGCTTGCTGCACAACATGAGAGCGCTGTGTAACAAACATGTCGTAAGTGGAAGGAGTACCATTAGGGCCATCAGGTGGAGCCGATGCTGCATGAGTCAAAACCACAATAGCATTGAACCATATGGGTGGTCCAAAAATGTCAGTTATTGTGCGTAAGAGAGGCATATCACTAAAATCCCGGCTCTGCATATCTAATCTATCTAGATAAAGCACAATATCTGGAGGGGTTTTCTTAATAAAACGTTTGACAGAGTGCAGGATCTTCTCATTGTGTGGCTGGTCTGACCAAGAAGGTAGAAGTCCTGGTGTATCAATGACCCGGACTTTAATGCCCTGTACCGTGCCCACAACATCCTGAACCTTTTTCGTTCCCATATGAAAAGCATCCGTATTAAATTTAACCTCGTCAAAGATAGAATTGATAGTTGAACTTTTTCCAACTCCTGACTTTCCAAGAACCATTATTGTACAAGAGAAATCAAGTGGTTCTTGACCTGCTGATTCGAGTTGCTCGGCCATCGCACTTGCACGATCAAAGCTAAAAGCACCAACACGGCCCCCATTCCTCCCTCTAAGTTGCTCAGCCAGTCCTAATCTATAAAGAACTTGTGCTACAACAACATTGTGGGGTGTCTGCCCAAACCTATTAGCCAGCCGCAAAAACTTCACCCTAATCATTTGAAGTCTCTCTCGAGTCTCGTCATTCTCCTCAGGCTCCCCGCTTGAGGAGTCTTCCATTCTCTGGGACTGTGCATTAGATACAGTATAATTGACCCGTGGCTGCTGCACAACCCTAGGTGCAGGTTCCAGTAATGGAGCAGCGGGTCCAAGGCCAACAGGACGAACAGGCGGGGTGCTAGTAGCCTCAGGCTCCCCGCTTGAGGAGTCTTCCATTCTCTGGGACTGTGAATTAGATACAGTATAATTGACCCGTGGCTGCTGCGCAACCCTAGGTGCAGGTTCCAGTAATGGAGCAGCAGGTCCAAGGCCAACAGGACGAACAGGCGGGGTGCTAGTGGCCTCAGGCTCCCCGCTTGAGGAGTCTTCCATTCTCTGGGACTGTGTATTAGATACAGTATAATTGACCCGTGGCTGCTGCGCAACCCTAGGTGCAGGTTCCAGTAATGGAGCAGCAGGTCCAAGGCCAACAGGACGAACAAGCGGGGTGCTAGTAGCAACAGATTTTCCAGATGAGGAATCAAGCTCACTATTCAGTTCTTTAGTGATCTGAGTAGTTTGCTTCTCTTTCACGTTATTCTCTGGTATCTTTTCAGGTTCCACAACAACAGACGATTTTTCATTATCTCCTTGATTTTCTTCATTAGAAATCTGAGACAGGTAAACCTTTGTACTCCCTTCTTCTGAATCAGCTGCAGTAGCCTGAACAGACGGCGTCTCATTAGCAAAAGAGTTTTCTGATGGGAATGAGCTTCCGACAGTTTCAGTCACTTTCCTTTCATCCAAAGCCGGAAAAGATTTTCCTGTTTCAATCACTTCTCTTCTTTCGACAACAGATAAGTTTTCATGATTTTCGTCATTAGAAATCTGAGATTGGTAAACCTTTGTACCCCCTTCTTCTGAATAAGCTGCAGTAGCCTGAACAGTCGGCGTCTCATTAGCAAAAGAATTTTCTGATAGAGACGAGATACCAGAAGTTTCAATCACTTTTCTTTCATCCACAGCCAGAGAAGATCCTACTATTTCACCAATTGTTTCCAGATGCTCTGAATTTGATCCGGCATCATCATCCTCAGTTTCATCATTACCATAAACTTTGCCGTCAGTACTCTGACTATCAGATATTCCCGTTTCTTTGCCATTTGTATCCTTGTGGATTATATCAGTGTCAATGGTCTCGTCCTCCACTTCTGTAAAAATTTCATGACGAGGTTCTAGATCCTCATGAGTTGAATGTCTGTGTGCTTTTTCACCTGTATCATCTTGAATTTCATTAGAAGGATCACCTGAAGCATTGAACTGTTCCTCTATCTTGTCATCTCCAACATCAGGATCCAAGCCACTCTCTTTCAAATACCCAGCCTCAGCACCCTGGTTTCTCATTTCCTCATCGGATCCAAATTCTGTATGCAACTCATCAACAGCATAACCCACCTTGTCCGTGCTTCCATTTTCCAAAACCATACCACCATTTTGTCTAGGCGTCACAAATTCAACATCCTCATTTTCAATCTCCTCACTTGATAAGCCCAAGTTTCCATTCACCAAGTCTCTACCCTCCTGAAACACCGTGCTTCCATCAGTATTAAAATCGGCTAACTCCTTTCCCCCACTACAATCATCCTTGATACCATTTGATTCCTCACAAGATACTCCATCCTCAGTCTCTTCAGTACCATCTAGAAAAGCGCTATAAAGTTTTACCTGCTGATCCACAGACTCCTCCTGATTATCAATCACTTCATCTTCCTCCTCGTTCAAACGTTCCACAAACTCATCAACAACCCCCACCGACTCTTGAAAATTATCCAATTCTTCTACGTTATCACCAATTTCATCAACCGAATCTGAAGGCAATGAACTAACAGTAGCAGCAACATCAACATCATTATCACCCTGATTATCAAAATGCTTTGAAGGGTCTATCGCCTCCTCGAAAACTTCATCTCCTTCCAAATTCTTCAACTCATTAGATCCCACAACACTCTCCTCAACCACCCCAACATCCCCCCTTTCCTTTTCTCCTTCATTATCCATCACAAATCACCACCACGTTATGAAACCCTAGATTTACCAAAAATAATAATAATAAATTATTACAAAATCCAAAAAAAACATTTTTTTACTCAAAAAAAGAAACCCTTTTAAAACATAATAAGTAGAAATGGAGTATGAAGCATGATACACATCATAAATTAGTTTGAATTCAATTGCAGTTATCAATTAGGGTTTATCATGTATATATCTAAATTAACTGAAATTAACAAAAAAAAACATAGAATTAACAAAAGCATGAAATGAATTGAAACCTGTAGAAGAAGAACGAGCGAAAGATGAAATGGAAAAGGATGAATTGTGGTTCTTGAGTTCTACAGCGAGTGAATTGGATTGAGGATAAGGGGTGAATGAAATGAAGGGGTAGAGATTAGATCGACGGTTGGGAATGGTGCATAGAAATGAACGACGGAAATGGCGCAGATTGTGGTGAGTTATGGGGAACAGAAGATTAACTGCGTTGTGGTAGTTCGGGTTCGTCAAACAAGTTGTGTTTCACGTGAATGGATGGATAGATAGATAGATAACTGATTGAGTAAAGAACAAACAAGTGTTAAGTTCCAACAATTTGTAGTGCACTTGCATTTCATTCGAGATATTTTTATATTTATTTGTGTACAAATGTATTTAGTGTTAATTTTTCGTATTAATTAATGTATTTAAAATTTCGATACATCAAGAGATTATTATATTTATTTGTTACGTATTTAAGGATCAAAGTGACTATTACCTCTTTAAGTTTATGAACAAGTTAGCATTTCCTCGTTAATAATTAATAATAAAAGAAAATGTTTGATGGTATCATATACGTGTTTAATCTCTTTTTTTAAATGATAATGTTAGTATATTAATTAATATATTATTATTTTCTATTTTTTAATGATCCAAACTATTAGCCTTCAACTCATTAACTCTTTTAATATTTTAAGTCAACCAAGTGAACTATTCATCCATTCGGATGTATACACAATGAGAAAGAAAGAGACGGATAAAGTAATGTGATGTAGAATAATAAATAAAAAATGAGTTATTGAATCAATGTCTGAGAATATGAGACGTACAAATATAACTTTTTTATGTGTACCTATGAAGTCTAGATACTCCAAAACCAATACGTATTTGTATCGGATACGTATTAGATATCGATACTGTTAGTTTCCAAAAACACAATTCAACCCCCCCCCCCCTTCTTTTGGTTTTTTTCACCTTCAGATACTTCACAGATACTCGCGGATACATATCCACAAAGTATTGGAATTAATTATTTTAATTTTTAAAAATTATTTTATCTAATACTTATAGGATACTCCATAGATACACAAGAATACTTATAAGATACTTCAAAAAAACGTATTCAAGAAAAGATGAAGAGTGAAAAAGTGAGACAATGTTGTAGAAATTTAGCAGAGATATATATGATTCAATTTTAGATATGAGTCAATAAAATTGTTTCTCGATGAACCACTTAAAATTATAGTTTTTGTGGATGAAAATAACGAGAGAGGTGATTCAATTAATCAACATTGCATAAAATTTGTGTTGAATGCTTCTCTCGATATCTAATCAAATGAAAATATAATATGGTTTATAAGAAAACTTTACATTCCCTTAAAAAAAAAACTTTACATACATACATGGGCGGATACACACTGAGACTATGTGTGGCTAAAGCCCTACATGCCTTTTTTTTTTATAATAATAATAGATATAACACAAAAGAACAAGTCGGTAAATGAGTAAACTATCTCTTTTACAATGCGTTTTATGTTTGAATCCCGCAAAGTCATTTGCTGCTTTTGATGTGAACAAATTATTGAAGATGACTAAGTTTTATCCAAATGATTTAATAGACGTGTCAGAAGTGGTGTTACGCCATCAACTTAAGAATTATGTTACAAATGTTTGATTTGACCCAAAATTTGCTAAGTTGAAACGACTTTCAGATATTTATGCAAAACTTGTGGAAACAAATAAATGCAACACATTTGCTATGATTTATTAACTTTTGAAGTTGGCTTTGCTCTTGCCGGTAGCAATTGCAAGTTTGAACGTGTTTTTTCGTTGTAATGTAATGTATCAAACAATGTTATTTCTTATTTTTAATATAATTTGCATTATTGTTTCTTTGGAAATTTAGCCCCACATGTATCAAAAGTCTGGATCCGCCCCTGCATACATATAATAATGAACGGTAATAGATGATTATTTTCTTCAAGTATTTTACATACATACAAGTGTTAGTATAAAAAATTTGTTAATGTATCTTAGCTGTATCGTATCCTAAATTTAAAATATTTCGCGTATCCACATACCCGTATCGAATCGTACCCGCACCCGTATCTATATCTGAACTTCATAGACGTGTACAAATATCATTATTAATTTAAAAATAGGAAAATGTTACGAAGTATTTTGGTGCATTAGTTAAGATAACAAATATAGTAAAACCATCTTAATTTTGTGCAGTCAAATTCTTATGTATAAAAAATCACAGCGGTCACAATTTTTCTTCTTCTAGATCTATTAGAGAGGTTATTATGTGTTGACCACAAATCACCCTTTCAAAATTGTTTCTCTTTCTCTTTTAGTTTAATGAGTGATTTCGTCGTCTAGCACGACTCTCTTTATTTTGATTTACCGTATTTGTGCGGTGTGCTTTTGATTTTCTGTCTTAGTGTGGTGATTATTTGATTCAGGTTGAAGATTAACTTTGATCAAGTGCAGATTCAAGCATGATTTTTACGTCGTCAACGTTGCAGATCTGGAAACATGAGTATTTTGATGACTTTCAGTCATATCATATTTGTAGGCATCCATATTCTGTCGTTTTATGCTATTAACATGGATGTTGTGAGTTTGTTTGCAAATTCATCCTTTTTATTTTTAACAACTTTAAATTAGTATTGTTTCGATATACTTTATCAATTTGAATGAATGTATCGTTTATTTTTGTAAAAAAAATTCATAAGTGTAAAAAAATGCTTTTATCAATGCAATATTTTTTTTTCCCTTATCATTGTGCATCGGTGAGCACGACACTTAGAAATATTACAAATTTTGTCTTGAAATATCTCAGGGTTCATGTTTTCCATATGCCAAAAGTAACAATCATCACTGTAACATGATGAAAATAGTTGCCCCACCGAAAGATGAATAATTCACAGTCAAGCTTCCAAGTTCTTGGAACTTAATAGGTGGAGCTTTCCCCATGACAATTTATAATAATTGCAACGGCACCCCTAATAATTATGTGTAAATCCAAGTGTATAGAAACAATAGTAATGGGATAATTGCCCATTGTGGTTGGTACCTATCACAATAGCAGTGCTTGTGTTTCTTTTTAAAAGAAAATTATAAAAATTAAAGTTAGTCATTTTAACCTGGAAACAACCTCTTGTGTAAAAAACATGGTAAGGTTGCGTATAATACACCAAATGGTAGGACCCCTTTCCGGTAGGGGTGTTCGCGGTTCGGTTTGGATCGGTTTTAAGGTAAAAAATCAACCGATCCAAAATAAAAATCACGTGCGGTTTGGTTCGGTTTAGATGATTATGTTAAAAAAATCCAAACCGATCCGATCCAAATATATGCGATTTAATTTGGATCGGTTTTTGGATAACCAAAGTGCAACATGTAGTTTTTTTTTATTAATATTAATATTACTCATACACCGTAAAATAATAGGTTTGATACAAAATACCACAAATATTTATTAAAAAAGTTAACATTACGCAATGAAATGATTGATTATATTTGAAATAGATGAAGAAGTAGTAATATAGATCAAATTAATACAATATATTAGATTAAATACCAATAAGAAATATATTAATGCAATATATAATACTAATAAAATAATAATTAAGTATAAAAATTTACTTTTGCGGTTCGGTTTGGTTCGGTTCGGTTTTGAAAAGGCAATCCGAAATCCGAAATCCGATCATAGCGGTTTTTCCAAAACAACATCCAAACACATCCAAAAATATTCGGTTTTTTGCGGTTTTCGGTCTTTTTGGATCAGTTTGTGGTTTTATTTTGGATCGGTTTGGATTTGAATACCCCTACTTCCCGGACCCTGCGTATGCGGGAGTTTTAATGCACCGGGTTGCCCTTGCCCTTTTTAAAGTTAGTCATTTTAAAACTTAAGAAATTTTAGTTTCATAAATTGTTTTTGCTAAAATTTAGCTTCAACCGTTGATATTATAAAGTCAAACTCTTATAATTTTGTTTATATTTTAGGGTTGCCTTCTTAAAAAAGGTTTTGGTGATTAAGTTTCTATAAGTTGTGAATTAAAAGATCATTCAACCAAATAAAGGGCAGTCACAAAACTAATATTGTTGCAGCTAGGCATGGCAATGGGGCGGTGGGGACGAGTTTTACATTCCCCGTTTTCATACCCGGTTCTTATATACTTACTTGTTACTCTACCCATATCCAATGGGGATGAGAAATTGAACCTCATCCCCGTCCCCGACGGGTTTGGGTATCCTCGTCCCGTCCCTGCATTGAATAATTTTTTAAATAAAAGTTAGTTTTTTTGCAACCCCTAGAGAAATATTGTAATGCATTATCCAACAATATGTTCACTTTAACATTTGTTATACTGATTGATTTAGTTGCTCCTTTAAATATCAATGGTTGTTTTTATAACACGGCAATTATCAAACAAAATAACATGGCATATCAACATAAAGTAATTTTCTGTATTCGGGACGAGTTTGAGTATGGGTTCGGAGTGGGTACCAATATACCCTTGCCCATCCCATACCCGTGTTTTGAAATCGGAGAAAACCTAAACTCAGTCAAAACAGGGAACACGCGTCAAATTGGATTTGATTCGGGCAGGTAACCACGGGTATGAGTTTTGTTGACACGCCTAGTTGCAGCTTACAAAATTTTTCATTGTCCAAACTACAATTAGTTGAGAATTACCAACAACCTCATAAGTAAGTAGACGGAGGGATGAGGCCAAACAAAGCAATTTGAAGTTGGACTTAACTATTTGCATGTTATTTGGTATCACATTAAGGAAAATTGCGACAAAAAACCGCATTGACATGGAAGCTTCATTATATAGCTTCTTTGTTTTCATGTCAAAAACACCTCAGGATGTGAAAATGAAGCTCCATACTTGGTTTCAAAGACATGCTTAATCGAATGTTAGTTAATTTGACCAGTCCCGCAATTGTTTAAATTGGCTTGCGCCTCAAGGTTTGTATATTGTCCAATGGAAACTTGTGATTGTAAATTGCACCCAATATGCCAAATCCATAATTTATAGCCAAAGCTTCGACAATGAGCCTCCGGATCCCATCGAAAGATATCGTTTGATACACATTTTTCCCTAACAAAACCATTCCGGTAATGTTTTTTACCTGTTTTGAGCAACACGGGGCGGAGAGCAACCATCTGATTTTTATCTCTCAAGTTGGCCTCCAAACCACCACCATAAGCAGGGTCGTCCCTATAAAACTGGAGGCTCGGCTCTCATAGTAAAAATAGGCTCTTAATAAAAAAATGCACAATTTTTTTAAAAGATTAATCTTCTATTTAAATGAAAATAACACTTGTATAATGATTATTATCCATCGAAATCAAAATTAGCAATTATTTTTACTAAAGACATGATTTTTAACTTAAAAATAGAAAGATGGAACATGATTTTTTCCTTAGAAATTGAAACATGAAACATGTTTATTTTTCTTTTTTGAGTGGGGGTGGGGATATTGACCAATAATTTTTTTCTTGAAGCTCATCACTTTGGGAGGCCTAACTCGGTTGAACTCTTTGCACTCCCCAAAAACCGGCCCTAACCATAAGCAACATCACGCCCTGTCTAGAAAAGGCATGTATACCTATACCTGGTCTAGAAATATGTCAACTAGTTTTATGGGACTAAGGTTTATTACTGCCGAATACTTTGAAGATTCTTTACAAACATTGGTTATGAAAATGATTGATTTTTGAGGAAAAAAATTTCATAATTTTTACGAAGAAGGGTGAATGAGATCTCTCATCTTGAGTCATTGAACAACTTGTCCATAGAGGCTCTTTTTTGCACATAAGTAGCCTAACCAATTCTTCCATTGCAACCTGCAGTACAAGATTACATTGTCTTTTCTTCATTATAATTTTTCCATTGAATTGTGATCATCACTTGAACTTCCACCAACCGCATTGTTCAGCAAGCCCTTTTATGATGGAAAAAAAAAACAGTTATATCATGATGTAAGATAAAAAACTTGCCCCTGTGCAATCAAATATTGTTGGTCTTGAGTTCAAATCTTGTACTCCACAAAATATATTTTAGCGTTTCGGCCTTCTATACAAGGTTTTACAACTGAGAGTTTACCTCAACTCGTTTTGTCTAGGTAAACTTGACTCGAGAACTCTTACGAGTTTACCTAAAATTAAAATTATATAAAATTTATTATATGCATGACATATATAAGCCAATATAATATTGTAAATAGGTCAATAGTGTAAAATATGACTTAATTACAACGACAAATTATACCAAACTACCATAATAAAACATTATGCTCAACTTAGCATCAAAATACAAAAATTAACGCACAAAATCATAAGTTTTATAAGTCTCTAAGTTTAAGTCATCCATAAAACCATCCAAAAAAGCAAGTTTCACAAGTTCCTAAAGTTGTTAATAAAACTATCTAAAAAATAAACTAGTTAATTTCTTCAAAAGGTCAACAAACACCACCACCGCAACCCTAACCAGCGTCACAATTACCGGCGTCGAAATCTGAATTTCCACCGTCGGATTCGCAACCCTAATTGGTATATGCTCCCATGTTCATGGTTTGGGAACTCAGAGAAGAAAGAAAAAGAAACGTTTCATTTCAGGAATAACGTGTTATTGTAAAGGTAACTATTCAGTAAATGTTTCGGTCTTTGGGCATGTAGGAAAATGAATTGAGTTTTGAAAAAAATAGACCCCAAAAAAGTGGCCAATTTTTATATATATATATTTTTTATAGATGTAAACTCGCAAAACTCGGTCGAGTTTACACGAGTTTACTGAGTGTTAATTCGGTCAAACTCGTCAAACCTTCCGATTTTATCGGAAACCGAGTTTACCTCTGAGTTACCACAATTTTGGTACTAAACACGTAAACTCAGAGTGTTAACACTCGATTTGTAGAACATTGCTTCTATGCACTTTTTTTTTTTTTTTG
>Ga0228710_1010441_pt1 | contig 12412 bp, 2 predicted proteins | sample MedpolnodulmetaG_FD_177995 | JGI IMG/M metagenome (GOLD analysis project Ga0228710, IMG submission 177995) | Root nodule microbial communities from Medicago polymorpha collected in Santa Monica, California, United States - pink nodules | ecosystem: Host-associated > Plants > Roots > Nodule...
GGGGGCAAAAAATCAAAATAGAGGGGTGAAACTGCATTTAAGCCTTAAAATTTTATTAAAAGTTCAAAGGTTCCATTAAAAAATTAGTTCAACGTTTTAAATGTCTTTTTAATCTCTGTGAGCAGAATTGATAGAGACAATATATAATATATATACAGAGCTCGACTTCAAACTCTGAACATCCTATCTATTTATTTAAATGTGAATTTTTAGTTGCTAGACTACTTGATAAATTTTTATTTTTTTAAAATTTTACAATTTTTTTTAACTTAGTAGATACTTAAATTTCGGAACATAAATACAGATTATTTGAAAGTCTGGGAGAAACAAAATTAAAAATTCATTAAAAGTTCATAGATTCCACAAAAATATGTTCAATGGTTTAAGTGAATAGTTTTGGCAAGAGACATAATTAAATAAAAATTATGTTTTTTTAACGTTATTTATTTTTGAACAATTTTCACAGTGTCATGTTTCATATTTTATTTTTTAGATTTTTTTATTTTGTTATATTAAATTGGTTTGTTTTGTATATAAATAAAGCGTGTTCATAAAATATTCCAACATTCTTTAAAAAAAAATCCATCACATCATGTAATACTTGTTTTTTTTATAGTTTTGTTTTTTTTTTCTTTCCCTTCAGCTTGATTTTTAGGAGAAATAGACCTACTAATTCGAAGTTCGATTATTGGTTATGTAAAGTTTGACTAAAAATCATTACACCCAAATTCTTTATGTGTATGTTTGATCCGAAAAATAAACATCATATTAAACGTCATGTTTCATATTTCATTTCGGGTCATGCTAACTTATACCCTTAAAGATAAGACTTTAAATTTCTAAAATATGGACACAATTTCAAATAAAATATTTTTATCTTTAGTTTCTTGTTTTTATTTTTATAAGAAAGAAGCTTCATTCATTGAGATACTAAAATACTAAGAGTCTCTTTGGTTCAACAGATGGGATGAGAGGGGAGGGGAATGATTTTAATGGAGGGGAGGACATATGTTTTAACGAAATATATGTTTGGTTCAAAAGTGGGGAGATGATAGATTTTAATTAAAAATTGTTTGGTTCACAGGAGAAAGAGAGATTTTAAAATTAATTTACTGTTTTACCCTTAAACTTAATTAAATATACAAAAATGTTTGTTTTAACAATTTCATAGATCGAAGATCATATAACCTAATAATAATAAAAATTGTTACGAGGATAATATAACCCAATAATAATAATAATAGTTGTTACTAAAGATAATATAACATAATAATAATAATGATAATAATAATAATAAAAGTTGTTATAAAGATAATATTGAGATTTTAAAATAATTCAAAGATAATTTTGACAATGCAATCAAATTTTAAAGAGATATCCCCATCTCCTCTGAAAAACTATAATTTTTGAGAAAACAAAAAAGTGGGTCTTGAAGGGATTTTGCTTCTCTCCTCTCCCATCCCCCTCACCAAAAAAAAATTGAATCAAACACGTCAAATTAAAAATATTCCCTCCCCTCCCATTCCTTCCAAAACTATCGAACCGAACGAACCCTAAGAGTACAATCAAAAGGATCAATGGTTGGAAGTTGGAACATTCACCGTCCATATTTTAAGATTAGTGCAGACAATTAAGATAGCTAGCAACATGTTAAGGATACATATTGAACTTTTAGAAAATATTAAGCCAATTAACAAAACCAAATTGAAGTCCTAACAACCAAACTAAAATCTTCCACAAATGACCAAAGGTCAATAAAAAATCGAGATTCAAAGTCTTTGAATTCATCCAACATCAAAAAAAGATATTTGTATGTGTTTGCTCAAATCGACTATAGGTGGTCTCTAAGTTGACCAATTTCATCACATCTTGACAAAAATGTAGTACTTATGAAGTGAGTCCTCACGAATATTATCAAAATACAAGGTGCAAAACTAAAGCAAATTAAGTAAAAACCAGTTCATAATTAATAGTGGCGATTAATATCAAGATTATTAAGTCTTTTTCTAAGCCGGCCCTAGTTTTCTCTTCCAGATTTTTCATAGGGGTAGTTTTGGGTCAATTCTTGACCTGAAATTACCCCTCTTCATCTTTTTCTCTATTTCAATCTAAACAAGTGATTTTCATATAGATCCAGGTCTTTTCTTTGTGATTTCATCATCTAAGTGTGGTGGTTTGTTGTTCGTCGTCTTGTGCGGCGTTGTTTGATTTCCTGTCTTCTTGCGGTGTTCATTTGATTCATATTGAATATCGATTATTCAATCAAAGATTTGGGCGTCAACGTTGCAGATCCGGAGGCCATAGATATTCCGGTCACTTTAATTTTATCATATATTTTTGTAAGCATTATGCCGTTGTATGCTATTAACTTGGATGCTGTGAGTTTGTTCGCATATTCATTCTGTACGTTTTTAGCGGTGTTGAATGATGTAATCTCTCGATTTGAATGAATGAATATCATTTTGTTTTTGTCAAAAAAAAAAAAATTAAAAACCAAAAAAGCAAGCAAAACAATGAACCTAGAAAATAGTTTTTTAATTTGTGTCTTAAGAATATAAGTTATTATTTTTCCCTTTTATTTTTAGAAGTTTTTTTTTTCAAGGGATTTTAGTACATTTTATTTTGCTATATTAAAACGATAACATTTTTTTTATATAAATAAATAATAGTAATAATTTGCTTTTATTGGGTATACGTGTGTTCCGAAAAAATAGACGTGACAAAAAATTATAATCATAAATTGAAATGTTAAGATTGGGAAATTTAATGCATTCTGCACCAATTTTGGGTCAGAGAATATCGGACGATAATTTTGGAACGGCAATTAAAACTCACGCGTCCCTCACTCTCTATTTATACCCACAAGGCCACAACAAACAACTTACACTCTCTCTTTTGTCTTACTAGGTTTCAATCAAACTCAACCATTTTTTCTATAGTAATAATGGTGAATTTTTCCATCAACATAATTTTATCTGTCTTTCCAGCTTTTTAATTGGAACCCATTCATTTCGTTTTTTTTTATTTTTTTTTATTTTAATTTTTGTCATATAGAATGATTTGGTTTTTCAATTGTGATACTCATATGTGATCATTTTTTAATATCAATCAATTGATTTTATCTATTTCTTTTGAATCTGAATCCGAGTTCTTTTATAGTTTGTGTTGATGTTGTTGTTTTTATATTGTCCTTAAAGACTGATTTCATTCCATACCTAAGTAAAATTAGACAAAATAGCTTTTTCAATATTGAGATCTGTCACTAACAAGTGCTATTTTATCCTTTTCAGTGCAAAGGTTGAATTCTCCGGTCTATAGAAATTGTTAAGAAGATGATGGCATGCGTGTTATCTGTAATTTGCTTCGACGAATTGCTCATCCTTGACATATTTGCTATACTAACGAGTGTAATTTGCTTGATTAAGCACTTTGCGGGGATGGAAATAAATGAAGATATCGAGAAAATGAGGCAGACGTAAGTACTCTGGAGTATTGAGAAACTGAGGAAGACTTGTTCCAAGAGTAGAAGATTAACTGCACTCCATCCTTGAACTTCACTGTCATTGCTTTAAATGCTGAATAAAGAAACGCATTACACAAAGACTATAGAAATGGAATTGATGACAATTACTTGGTTTTGATGTTTTTAGTTTTTTCTTATAATTGGAATCCAATTGAGTAGTAGATAGATACATTAGAACTATATTCTATAGAAAGATTAGGAACTAATTAAGTTGACCGAAGCAGTGAAACACATGTGTTTTGAGGAGTTTATGAAATGGAATTCAATCTGCCAACGATGGCATTTTTCAGCAAATCTCTAGTCTCTCTTCTGTGCAATTTTTGGTTAAATAATACTAGCTTTATTCCCTTCAAAAAATACCATCTATTCCAGCATAACATGGATAAAAAGATACAGGCATAATTCATTCGGGTGAAAAATTAAAATAAATTTGTTTTAATTCATTTTAAAGTATGGAGCAATCAATCACTTGTAAAGCAAAAAGTTTTTACACTGAAGTATATATAATTCTCTTATTGCCACTCCTTTCACAAATAGGTTCATGGTACCCTCCTGAATCATGGTTATTATGACACAAAACAAAGTAATTCATCCTTCACTTCATCTTGCAAGTCAATCATGGTAGTCAAAATCAGGATTTTAATCGTATAATCCTACGATTTTACGATTAATGTGCCTTGAAGTATCATGACTACACCAGAATCTTAAATTAGTGAAATCCTGTATAATCGCTTCCATTAATAGTAAAATCCACCTACATTTAAGCATTATGTAGATGCTGACTTGAGTTTTATTGAGTTGTTTTTGAGACTAGTTTATTACTCGTTTTAGTTATGCTTGTGAACTTTAACTAATTACGTATTTAAAGTGTTCTTTTACCTATGTATGCTATTTTATATGCATATATTTGAGTTATATGAATTTTGAATAATCCTAGGATTAATGTAACGATTCTACAATTTAAAGGCGTTGGGTTTACGTTTGTAAATGTGAAATACACCTACGCTGATTTTGTCATCACATCATCCTTGACAAATGAACATGCGTACTCGAACGTCTATCTTGAGATCTTTGGTGGAGACTTCAAAATTAATTTTGCAATTATTTAAGCAGCCAAATAAAATTTATCAAAACATGAGTTATCAACAATTCATCTAAAATTCCACCTAACACTATTCAATAGTGGTTGTAACCAACCAAGCAACATAAATTTAACTAAATATCTAGCAATTCTAATGAAAAAGATTTTTAGTAATCATGTTATGGTTTCAGTAAAGGGATTAATTAAAGCCACCATGATGATCGTGTTTCACATGGAAGAACCATCTTAAAACTATTCAAATTATTAAAATATTGAAGGAAATAGAACACAGTCAAGCAAAATCCATTACAATGGTCTGTTCCTCAAACAAAGGCAGGAAACAACTAAGTTCCCCAAAGATATATGTCATGTGATGCTTGCAGTTGCAGCTATATGTTATAATTAAGCTTAAATTAACCACTTAAGCAGAACATAATGTGTAGAATTATAATGAAAGATAATAAAGTTCTGAAACACCTAATCTAGAGATCAACATTCTTAAATGGAGGACATGGTAGGGAGAATATATACATATCTGATGCGTGTTTACGTGCTTTCTTTTCTTTATTTTTAAAACTTGAAATTAAAATAATTTAGTGTGAAAACATTTGCATAATCTAGAAAAATAAAACTGACATTCGACCTCATGTAAAGTAGAAAGCACAAACAGATCAAACTCAAGAACAAAGTATCTCAACCTCCATTGAAATTTACCATACACCGTCAACAATGTATGTGGTCTTTAAGGTGTAACTCAAGTGGTTAATTCAATACACTTGAAGGAGTTTCAGAATGAGGTCCAGGGTTCAAATTTCAACTACCAACATTTGCCTATTAAAAAACTAATGACAATCAACTTTTGAAAGTTAATCATAATACAATTATATATTTGAGCAAACATTCCATGATTGATAAGATAACACGATCAGAATGAGAATCAACTTGAAAATGAAATTAGGGTGAGTGATGGAAAATTCAAGCAGCAACAACGTTAAAAGAAAATGTGTTTGGTAACGATCTTCTTTCACTAGCTTATAACTTTTATTAATATGCTATTTTAACTAGCGTTTGAGTACGTAACTTATAACTTTTAACATTTTCTTCAATTTTTAACCTTTAATATATTTTTTATTAAGAAAAAAACTACCCACTTAAAAGAATAAAAACGTCCCACATTATGCTTAATTTTTAAGAAAAAAAAGAATAAAAACTTTCCACATTATGCTAGAAATTATTTTTGTCAAATAGCCTGGTAGCTAGAAATTCACATGTTAAGGTGAATAAGTGGGGCGTCCGAAGTTCAAACTCCGGCCCCTACATATATAATGCAATGTCTCTAAAAACTGAGTTAAGTTCACGGAATACCTCATGTTGTTTTTTGTCTAATTTTTTTTATTGCTCCAATTGGTTGAAATATCGTCTTTAATAACTACCTTAAGAATTGTTTTCAGACACAATCTTTGCACGTTCAATAATCAAGAGATGTCAAGTTTAGTTTAGAAAATGGGAAAAGATACAACTATTTTTTAGTTCTCTTATAGAAAAAAGAATTGAGTGACAAATTTTTCTTTTAGTAGAAATAAGTTAAAGAGCCGTGCAAGTAAATTCAAAGATACGTTTTTGAAATTGATTCAAAAAGATATATTTTGGATTTAAATAAAATCAAATATATGGTTTTGAAATTGTTTCAAAACAAGATATATTTTGGATTTAAATAAAATCAAATATAAGGTTTTGAAATTGTTTTGAAAAGGTATATATATTTTGAATTTAACTAAAATCAAATATATGGTTTTGAAATTGTAAATTCAAAGATACGTTTTTGAAATTGATTCAAAAAGATATATTTTGGATTTAAATAAAATCAAATATATGGTTTTGAAATTGTTTCAAAACAAGGATATATTTTGGATTTAAATAAAATCAAATATAAGGTTTTGAAATTGTTTTGAAAAGGTATATATATTTTGAATTTAACTAAAATCAAATATATGGTTTTGAAATTGTTTTGTAAAACGATATATTTTTGTATTTAAATAAAAGACTTAATAGCAGTTTTAGCCCCCTAACTTTCTAAAAGTTGCGATTTTGGCCCCTAAGAAAAAAAAAACTACAAAACCGCCCCCTTAGTTTTGCATCTGTGGCGGTTTTGGCACTCAAGGCCAATTTTGACTCGGTCTACGTTGACGTGGCACCCTAAGTGAGGTGCCACGTGTTATTTTTTTTTACCAAAAATTGGCCTTGGGGGGCCAAAACTGCGACAGTTGCAAAACTTAGGGGAGCGGTATTGTAGTTTTTTTTCTTAGGGGGCCAAAATCGCATCTTCGTGAAAGTTAGAGGGTGAAAACTGTTATCAAGCCTAAATAAAATCAAATACATAGTTTTTTTAAGGAGTCAAATATATGGTTTTGAAATTGCTTAAAAAATGTGATATTTTGGATTTAAATAAAATCAAATATATAGTTTTGAAATTGTTTCAAAAAATATATATATTTTTATTTAAAAATATCTAAGAAGTGCACATAAGTTAGCCTATAAATACAACTCATAAGGTGCTCAATATCATATCACTTTTTAGAAACCTTAACAGAAAAGAACAGAAATCATAGTCTCTCTTTGCATTCTTGTTTTTCTCTTTGTAAACAAATATGAATGATGAGTTTCGAATTGGAATGCATATTCTTGCTGTTGATGATGACAGAACTTGTCTCAAGATTTTGGAGAGACTTCTCGATAGGTGTCAATACCATGGTATGCTTCTTTTTCTTTTTTAAATATTAAAAATTTGTGTTTAACTTTGAATCAGTGACTCGTCCGGTTGTAATTTAAGAAAAAGGCATCATTAAATGTAATCATGAGGGACGGTGTATCAGAAAAGAACACGTATAGGATACCGGACTAACATTCGATTAGAAGTGTCGGTACTACAAAAAATTTAGATTTGATTCTTTTGGCCAAGGCATTGTAATTAGAATGATAACATTAGCAGTTTCTTTTTCTTCTGTTTTTCTATTATATAAACTTGAATTTGTAAAATTGGGTCAGTTTGTTTGTTTATCTTGTTGACGAATCTTATGATGGTGTTCCAAGTTTTGGAGATATAATGCAACTCTTTTCCAATGATTAGATTTACTATTTTTTAATTAATATTTCACAGATTTCCAATGTTATTTTTCATAATGATATTAATTTTAGTTATGGTTATTTGTTGCAGTAACCACTGCTCCAAGTGCACGAATGGCACTGAATTTGTTAAGAGAAAACAAAAACAAATATGAGCTAGTAATGAGTAATGTTCATATGCCAGACATGGATGGATTTAAGCTTCTTGAGCATGTTGGACTTGAGATGGACCTACCTGTCATAAGTAAGTTATGCAATTCTACAACATTATGTTACTGAACATTTATAACAAATTATGAAGTGTATTAATTACAAAGTTTTGTTTTCAGTGTTTTCTGAAAATGATGATCCTAAGATGGTGATGAAAGCAATTGATCTTGGTGCTTGTGATTATCTGCTGAAACCTATTCAACTGAAAGAGGTGAAGATGATTTGGCAACATGTAATCAGAAAGAAGAAAACTAGCAAAAGAAGCAATGACGATGTGCCTAATTCTGATAGTGGAAATGGAATAGATTCAGCTGTGACAAAAAATTCTGATAAAATTGAAAAGGCATCAAGAAAAAGGAAGGATAAGAATGAAGATGAAGTTGAGGAAGAGAATGAGTATGATCATGAAAATGATGGTCCAACAGCGCCGAAGAAGCCTCGATTTCGTTGGTCCAATGACTTACACCACAAGTTTGTTGTCGCGGTTAATCGATTTGGCGTTGAAAGTACGTTTTTCCTTCTACTTTCTATGTGCAAAAACAACTGTTTATTTTTTTTCTTCATTTTATCAAAGATGTTTGAGTAGGTTATAGCAATCCAATGTTGATATTAATATTATGATAGGAAAACGAAAATTATACTCTGTTTAATTTGAACATTTCCTCAAATACTATTGCTATGACGTTTTTCAACACTGAACTGTATTTCTCATTATAGTTTTTATTTTGTTTGCAGAAGCTAGGCCACAAAAGATTCTTAACTTGATGAATGTTGAAAATCTTACAAAGGAACATGTGGGCAGCCATCTCCAGGTATTTTTCTTTATCTCTTATGCTTTAGCTTTTTAAGCTATGAAGACAACTATGACATAGACACGGATGTAAAACATGACACCGATACAATGACACTGTTATTAATTTACAAATATTTAGTAATGAAATCAAATGTTAAATTAATTTCATGTGTAGTGTCAGACACTAGTTACACCTTCAATCACTTTAATTTAGGGAAATTTACTTGGTTTTTTTTGTTTTTTTAAATCTGCAGAAATATAGACAAAAGCTGAAAAGTAATAGTTATGGGAAAAACCATCAAGCTAATATGGTGGCTAGTGGTTTTGATACATCTCACTCAAGAATTTACACTCCTCCTAGTGCCAATATACATGGGTTGGCTACTCTTAATTTAAACACCTCCTTGTAAGTTTTCTTCGTGGAGTTAACCGAAGGGCTGCCATCGAAACAGGTATTAAACTTTATGCATTACTTAACCTATTTGTATTGTTGTTTCTGTTTATATGAATTTAGGGTTGGAAATGAGATGAGTCAAACTTGTTTAGACACGACACGACTCGACTTGACTTGAATTCGTTACGAACCTCTTTTTTAGCTTGAACTCAGCTCATTTTAAATTCACGAACAACTCAATTCAGCTCATTAGGTCTAACATGTTTGCTCGAATAATATCATTAACGTTTTATTAGACATTTTTCTCTATTGCTTGCTGATAAATATTTCCTTCTGATGGTGCAGGAACAATTATATGTTGATTACTGTGGTGGGAAATCAAAGTCAAACTAAAATAATTTATTTTCCAAGTTCAAGAAGTACTTTTTCTATTATTAGCTGATTAGATTATTTGCATCAAGTCATGCTTGTTAATGAATTCTATAGAATGTGACAAAGTCTTCCTATACGTACTCTTTTCCAAGTTTTGTCTTTCTCATAGTTGCGGTTTCTATTAGATTATTTTTTCAATCAAGAAGAGTTTTTCTCAAAATTTGTCTAAACAAATTGTTGTTAACTTCTAACATCAATTAGTAAATTAATCCGTATATAGCATATAAAATCTACAAAAGTGTTGTGAAAATATTTAACAGTGTTTTATATATAAAATTATTTATACAAACACTACGTTAATACTCATGCTTTTAAAAATAGATGAGTTTTCAAAATTGAGTCGTATCGACTTCTCATATACATACATAAAACTTTGTTCCCGCATATATAAGTATATAAAATCCACAACAAACACAATTCAAATATTTAATGGTGTTTTACATATAAAATAACAGAATATTTAATAGAAAAATTACATTGTTATTTAGAAAATAGTCATGAATTTTCAAAATTTTATCCTATCTACTTTCTCATATAAGTACATAATTTTCTTTCGCATATATAAGCAAATTTGGACATGATGCATTTGCTTTCGCCTGTATAAGCAAATAAAATACACAAGCGGGCACGGTTCAAATATTTTACAGATTTCTGCATATACAAGAGAAAAATATATAACAATATATAAGGGGGAATACATGATTTTTGGGCTTCATTTTTATTATTTACAACGGACACGATGCATTTGCTTTTGCATATTTGCATATATAAGCAAATAAAATCCGCAACGGACACGATGCATTTGCTTTCGCATATATAATCAAATAAAATATGCAAGCGGACATGGTGCAAATATTTAACAGATTTATGTATGTATAACAATGTATAAGGGAGAATACATGATTTTTGGGCTTAATTTTTATTATTCCAGTTATAACCTTAAATAAATTTGGTTTTAAAAATGCTATATTCTTAATTATTGAAAAGGATAATAATTTTTTATTATATTTTTGGTAAAAGATAAGCATAGTTTGTTGCTATTTAAAATTCAGAAAGAATCAAAATTTACATAAAAAATATTGCTTATAATTTACATGTGTTGGTCCACTAAAAAAACAGACAATATTAACAATGTACTTAATAAAAACAATTACATTAATGGTGATATATAATTTTTATTTAATATATCTTTAAACATTTGATAATATTTACAATGTAATTTTTATATATAATTATCGTAAAGTTACGTAATCCGTGCGTTTTCCCATGGGTCCTTTACTGGTGTATGTATATAATAATATCTTTTTAAGACATAAAATGGAAAAAAATGCAAAAATTAGTAGGTTGAAAGCGGTGAGGGAAGGTTCTTATGTGTACGAGTTTTCAATAGTTATTGTTATTTCATCTGGCTATAAAAAAAAAAAGGCAAATTCTATGGTACACTCAAATATTTGAGTGTACCGGTACACCAAATCTTGAATTTAATAATTAAATGAGTGTTTTTTTAAGAAAAATAAGTATTTTCTATCATTGACAATTATAAAAATTAAATCTTATTTACCAAAATCGTTGATGAACAATGAAATGATGTTTTTTCTTATGAAAATGATGTTTTCTAAAATGTAAGCATTGACAAATGTTCTTTATTACTTCATAAAATGATCAATTTATGAAGCAAGAGTACCAGTACACCTCAATTTATGAAGTGTGCCGTAGAAGTTCCCATAAAAAAATAAGGACATAAAGTTTTAACAGAAATAAATAAAGTTTTAAAGATAACGTCGGTATCTATCTCTGGAAAAAAAAAAAGTGTGTATCTGCCATTTATTTAGAAATATATTTATAGCGTTTTCTATGGAATAAATTTATAGCTTTTTATATGAAAAAGAAATATATTCATAGTTTTTTTGGATAGAAGAAATATATTCGTTGTTTTGGAGTAACGTAAAGCAGAAGAAAGAGTTTTTTTTACATACTATTCGAAATTCATTATTCCTTTAACAACATTTGAAAGTAGCACGTTATTTTTATTTATTTTTTGTCAAGAAGTAGCACGTAATTTTGACTACAAAAAACACATAACATCGGCTTATGTTGTTTATCAGAGAAAAACATTGTAGTATGCTAGCATTATGATTATGACACTTTGGTTTATCATTACTTTGAGAATATGGGATAGCATCAACTTGCAAGAACAATAGTACCAAGTGCACAACGTTACGTTAACAAAGGATGACACTTCTTAAAAAGGATGAGGCACATTATGAAATTAAAAAGGGAGAGGCCAAAAAGAGGATAACGAGAATGGTACTTGCTCTTGTTTGTTTCTTGGGTGTTATTTACATACGGAAAAGAAGGTTTTTGCGTGGTGCTGCTCTTTTTTTTTTTATAAGACTAGAAAAAATGACATAGAAAAAGAGTGGCTTCCAACTAAATTGGTACCCCAACTCTAACCTTGTGCCAGATGTCCATAAATATATTATTAAAAAAAGAAAAAAAAATACATAAAAAAAAACTAAGGTGACACGTAATATCATGTTGTTGCTGGATTCTAGTTTGTTAATTTTATGTTTAGCTTGAATTAGCGGTTTGTTAATTAGTGTTTAGCTTGAAATAGCTTGATTTTTGGTTTGTTAATTCTGGGTTTGTGTTGTTGCTGGATTTTATTAATTCTAGCTTTAATTGTTCTTGTTGATTTATTGTTGCTGGATTTTTTATTTGTTAATTATGGGTTTATGTTTGAATGATATAGTAATATTATGGGGTTTCTTTAAGAAATGGATGAAAAAGATGGAACTCACGGGCCTCTCCTCCTTTCTTTTTTTTTTTTTTTTTTTTTTATTTTGTAAATATACA
>Ga0228710_1010442_pt1 | contig 12412 bp, 10 predicted proteins | sample MedpolnodulmetaG_FD_177995 | JGI IMG/M metagenome (GOLD analysis project Ga0228710, IMG submission 177995) | Root nodule microbial communities from Medicago polymorpha collected in Santa Monica, California, United States - pink nodules | ecosystem: Host-associated > Plants > Roots > Nodule...
ACTGCCCAAAAAAAAAAAAAAAAAAAAAAAAAAAAAAAACACCGGTGAACAAAACACAAAACAGTTGCCTGTCACCAAACCAAACAACAGATTTGGATACACAGCAAACCAAGCTAAAGAGCAAACTCCCAGAACCGGTTGAAAGCACATGAAAACTCAAAAACAAAACCGCGGCCAAGATGACGGCGGAAGAGCCACCAGCGTCGAATAGAGAGCCACCATATTGGGAGGAAGCAGCTTGAGGTCGTGAAACTCGAAAAGGACCCAATCCGAACCGGATCTGAGCCGAGCAGCAACCAAACAAACAACCACAAACAATTGAAACAACTCAAACCCCACCACCACATCGGAGGACGACGGCGGAAGGTTGAGCAACAACCACCGGAGGAAAAAGCCAAAAAGACGACGCTGGGTGACAAGAAAGGTGGTGCAGACGTGAGGTCTAAGAGCACCACCACCAAAATTATAAAGTATCACATCCCAAAAATTTTCTAAAGTCAATTCTTTGGGGTTGATGATTCTTTTAGGTTGGTATATGTATCAATACATGTTGAGACAATGAATCGAAAATCCTATTTTGTTTATACGGCGCTTATGTTTTCATTTTCGTATTAAAAGGAGGACTAACTAAATAAAATCTTGCAGAATATTTGCTTTGACGACGATGAAGACGATTTTAATCCTGACGATACTGGGGCTGGTATTATCACTTTACTGATTCAACACATTTTTCATTCATTTTGCCATCGTATTCCAAATTACAGCTGTGGCATGTTTTACTGCAATCAACTTCGTAATTCTCCAGCTTAACTACTATGTAATACGTATATTTTCATGTATTGCAGATGAAGATGAACTGTAAGCTATCCATATGGAGAATGCTTGTTTACTCATCCTGTGGATGCTTCTATATTAGCATGGACTATTGCTTCAAGGCTTTTTTTTTTTTTTTTGGTTCAATTTTTTTGGTACAATTGCTTCAAGGCTTTTACTTGGCCGTTATATGAAATTATTTAATTTAATGACATCAGTGTCTACTTTCTTGTAAATCTTTATGTAGTTGATTGAGTAGTTGAATGAGTAAATCTTGGGTTTGCTTATCGAGAAGTTAAATAAGGTAATCTTGGTTTTTTTTTTTACTTGGGACCTCTTGCTGATGATAATATCTTATTTCATCATGCATAGGAATTGGGTTTGGTTTCTTGCATTTCTCCACATTTCCTGCAACCTGGCGCTACTTGGGTTTGCAATAATTGAATATTTTAGTTTATTTTTTAAAAATTGAGCTTTTGATTAAATGATGTTATTTTGGGATGAGTAGTGCTAACAACACTTTCTTTTCAACCCTCTTCCAAACACTCGCTTCATTATTGATTTAAATTGTGTCTCACACATTGGAAATGGGTTCCACTTAAAGTAGTGGGACATACACTGCTTAATAAGAGAGTGAGTATCGGTGAGAGTAACGAAAAAAGTGTCCATAGCATTACTCTTTTGGGATTTGGTACTTAGACTCGTGGGCCATATTAAGGAATCACAAATTATATTTTTTTTAGTGAACATTCAATTTGGATTTTTGCTCTTTCCCCAACACAAAACACTCGCGTCCTGCAGCCATGCCCAAAATGCTCCTACGCTAGTTAACTTGCGCAAGTGTAAAACAATGTGCAAGTTAAGTTACGCGGCGTTAGTTAAGTGGCACACAGTGGTTTTTTTTATAATTTATTTACTATTATTAAATTATTTTATTTACTTTATTCTAAAATTATTTTATTTACTTTATTCTAAATTATTTGTTTACTTTATTCTAAATTATTTATTTTCTAAATTATTTGTTCACTTTATTCTAAATTATTTATTTGCTATATTCTAATTTATTTATGCATTTAAAATAAATTCGAAATTAGAAAATAAATTGTAATTTATTTAAGCACTTTAAATAAATTCAAAATTAGAAAATAAATTTGATTTTATTCTAATTCAATATTTATTTTAATTTATTTATTCATTAAATACAAAATTAGAAAATAAATTCGATTTTATTTATTCAATATTTATTTATTCAATACATAATCATAAACATAAAATAAATGCAAATATAATTACAAATAAAAAACAAAATTAATAAACATAACTCTCGTTTTATTAATATCATTCAAACATTACAATAATTTATTTGAATTCACTAATCTACTTATCAACTTTTTACCCTCTTCGGTATATAGCAATAGCTCTTGGGGAAAATAGTGATTAGTCCTGTTAGGGAAAAAGACATCAAGATCCCTTGAGGTAAACTTAAATTTGGTTCCTTTTATACCCCCATGATGATTCTTTTTACCCACGGTAAAAAGATTTTGGGAGTAAAAGGAAGCAAACCTAATTTTACCTCAAGGGATGATGTCTTTTTCCCCAACTTGACCAACCACTATTTCCCCCAAGAGCTACTACTATATACCTAAAGGGGTATAAAGAGCCTAGAGACTATAAAAGCAAAAAAGAAGAAGAGAAAAAGAGGGAGAGAGTGAGGAGGGAAAGAAAGTGATATGGTGTGAGGAATTAGGGAAATATGAAGGGGGTATTAATAGGTGGGAATGGTAGTATAGGTTATAAACACATTAACGTGGTAAAAAAAAACGTGTATAATGGGTTAAAAACGTGTAAATTGAATGTTGAAAACCTGACCAACGTGCGTGAGTTAACTCGCGCACAGGCCAGTGGTGCGTGACTTAAGTCACGCAGAGCTTATAACGTGCGTGAGTTAAGTCACGCTGCGTGACTTAACTAACGCAGAGGTATTTTTGGTAAACATGATGGGCGCGAGCAAACTGTGTTGGGGGAAGAGCAGAAATCTTCAATTTGTTTTCTTACAATTTTTTCTCGGCTAAATTTAGCTCTGACAAAAAATAAACTCAATTTCGTTCCCGACATTTTTATATGAAAGCAGATTAGTTTTTTTATTCTTCATAACAGAGAGATGTTGTCTCTAATATAAAAATGTCAAAGACTAATTTGAGTTTATTTTGTGCAGGAATAAATTAGATTGAGAGAGATTAAATTAAGTTTATTTTGTCTATAATATTAAATTATGTTTTTAACATACTCACATGCCTTGAATCAATTGTGCCCAAATCACATCCCCTTCCTCCAAGTATATTCTCAAGACATTCTGTAATACACAATTTCCTAAAGTTTTTTATTCGTTGGAAATTTTTTTGAAAGGTTATTTGTTGGAATTTAAATTGGTCAAATTAAACGATATGGATTTTAGATCCTAACTCGATTAAATCCATGATTCATTATATTAGAGGACTAATTTGTCTCTAACTCAATGTTTTAAAACCTGGGCCATTAATCGATCCGATCAAGGCATTGGATTACAGGTTGGACTGTACGACTACTGACCAGGTCTTGTATAAAAAGAATAAAAAATATATTCATGACTTGAATTCCACAGCTATAAAATTTAAAAAAACCATTAAAAAATTAATAAAAATTCACATTAAAAGGACATGCCCCTCGTTATACACATGCTTATATAGTTTTAATTTGTACACATTTCTATATTTTTAAACATACATTATAACACAAATCTTATTTTTTTTAATTAATACATGTGTCTATATTTTTAGGCGTTAATTAATGAGAGTTTTTCGGGCATATTAATACATGCGAAATCAATACAAAAAAAATATTCCCGTCATTTTTTAATATATTATTCAATGTCATTATTTGTTTTGCAATTTTTCCAGGTATCAGTGATAAATTTCTGTGAAAAAAAGTAAATCATATATACATTTTTTTTAAATTTTTTTACTCATGTAAACTGTGGAACCAAAAATGAATAAAGATTAAACTTGAGTGGTAAAAATGGGGATAAAAGTTTTGCTAAAAAAAAAGGGGGATAAAAGTGTGTTTTGACAAGTTAAGTCAAATAGTACTTTGATGAAATTACATTGCATCATTGAAGTGTGTTTGAGAATCTAAACCAAATAATACTTTTGTAAAAATGCAATAAATTGACAAAATAGTGCATAATGTTGTTGATGTGTGTGTCATTTGAAGGGATTACGATAGGGTAGAAAAATCCATATTGTGTTTTACTATTTTATTTTCTATATCAGCGTTTAGAAGAGCACAAAGTGTCACTCTGTCTATTTTCTACTATGATAACGCGTGTAAATTGCAGCCAACGTTTTTTTTATGAAATTTTAATTTTGAGTAAAATCATAATAATTAAAGTTTATATCGATTAAAAACCACTAATAAATAAAAACATTGTTAACAGTAGTGGTGATGTAAGCTCCACGAGTTGTCGAAGAGTTGTGAAAAAATGAAAAGAACCTAAAAACACACGTTGGGGGGTTTATGAATGAATGAGAGAGATTCTAATACCACTCTCAACCCGCCGCCGCCACCACCGTAACCGATTCCGGCCACCATCACAACAACCACAAAAGTGGCGGTGGCTTTTCATGGCATCATCCTCATCAAGTCAATGACCCTCTCATTCTCATACAGAGCTTCTTCTACAACCTTCTTCTCTAAAACCATAACCCTTCTTCACAAACCCCATTTCCGATTCTACCCTTTCTCCACAAACCCCCAAATCGATAACTCCGTTAATCCCCATTTCCATTCCGCCGTTACTCAACCTGAATTCCTCCTCCGTGTTCTCAACTCCGTCAAACACCGTCCATTAACCGCATTTCGCTTCTTTCGTTGGGTTGAAAAACAACCTAACTTTCACCGATCCGAAACCGCTTTCGTTGCGATTCTCGATATTCTCGCGAAAAACGGGTTTATGAAGCCTGCTTATTGGGTTATGGAGAAAGCAATTGAAGTGAAAATCGACGGCGGTGTTTTGGACGTATTAGTTCGTAATGTCGGTGGAAGAAATTCAGAGGTATCTGTTAAGCTTTTGGATTTATTAATACGGGTTTTCGCGAAAAAATTGATTTTGGAGAAGTGTTTGATGGTTTTTTATAAAATGATTGATAATGGGTTGTTGCCTGATGTTAGGAATTGTAATAGGGTTTTGAAATTGCTTAAGGATAAGAGTATGGTGAATGAGGTTGAGGAGGTTTATAGTGTAATGATTAAGTGTGAGATTAGGCCGACGATTGTTACTTATAATACTATGATGGATTCACTTTGTAAAAAAGGGGAAGTTGGAAGAGCCATCGAGGTTTTGGGTGTGATGCAAAAGTTTGGGTGTGATCCGAATGACGTGAGTTATAATGTTTTGGTGAATGGGTTGTCGGGGAAAGGAGAGTTTGAGCGGGCGAAGGAATTGATTGAGCAGATGTCAATGTCGGGACTTAAGGTTTCGGCTCACACGTATAACCCTTTGATTCGTGGGTTTTGTAAGAAAGAGATGTTTGAGGAAGCTAATGATCTGAGGAGGGAGATGTTGGGTAGAGGAGCTTTGCCTACGGTGGTGACGTACAATACGATTATGTACGGTCTTTGTAGGTTGGGAAGAGTGAGTGATGCGAGGCGGTATTTGGATGTTATGGTAAATGAGGATTTGATGCCTGACTTAGTTTCGTATAATACTTTAATTTATGGTTACAACAGGTTGGGAAACTTTGCAGAGGCTTTACTGTTGTTTAGTGAGTTAAGATCTAAAAATCTTGTTCCGAGTGTTGTGACCTATAACACGCTTATAGACGGTGGTTGCAGAACGGGGAACTTGGATATCGCCAAGGGGATGAAAGATGATATGATCAAACACGGGCTTTGTCCTGATGTGTTCACTTTTACAATTCTTGTTAGGGGATTTTGCCAGATGGGGAACTTGCCAATGGCTAAGGAACTGTTTGATGAAATGTTGCGTAGAGGATTGAAGCCGGATCGTATTGCTTACACGACTAGGATAGTAGGTGAACTCAAGCTTGGTGATCCATCTAAGGCTTATGGTATGCAGGAGGAAATGCAGGCTGTGGGCTTTCCGCCTGATTTAATCACGTATAATGTCTTAATCAATGGGCTCTGTAAATTGGGCTTTTTGGATGACGCAAATGAACTCGTGCAGAACATGCCCCTCGAAGGTATTGTTCCAGATCATGTGACCTATACTAGCATCATCCATGCTCACTTGATGTCTGGGCTTCTTAGGAAGGCTGAAGAGGTGTTCTCTGATATGTTAAAGAAAGGTATACACCCTTCTGTTGTGACTTACACAGTTTTGATTCATTCATATGCTGTTAGGGGAAGGCTGGGTCTGGATCTTGCTAAGAAGTACTTCTATGAGATGCAAGATAAGGGTGTTTCTCCAAATGTGATCACCTACAATGCTTTAATCAATGGACTTTGCAAAGAGAATAAGATGGATATTGCATACAATTTTTTTGAAGAAATGGAATCAAAGGGTATTTCTGCAAATAAGTATACATACACTATTTTGATAAATGAGAACTGCAACTTGGGGTATTGGCAGAAAGCTTTGAAGTTGTACAAGGATATGCTAGACAGAGAAATAGAGCCCGATTCATGCACACACAGTACACTATTGAAGGATCTAAACAAAGACTATAAATTGCATGGAGTTCGGCGTCTTGAGAGTGTAATTAGAGAGGGTGAATAAACTTTGATGTAAAGATGAAGAAATGATTATTTGTTGTTTCCATTTTGGCATTCCCACATGGTAAATGAGTAAAAGAGATCCCTACATTTGGATGGGTTTTACCTCATCGAGGTGTAAGTTTGCCATGATGTGACCGTCAGACCGTGTATATTTTTCTCTGACACGGTATGAATTCCTTTTTCCTCAGATGCATGATACCTTGTGTTACTAACTATCATACTCCCTTAGCCCTTTACACATTCCCTAAATTTTTTCAGGATGAAGATGCCAACAGTTGTTTCCGATGATTAAAAGGGGCAGACTCCAACTATTTTAGCCTTTTTACGTGTTAAATTCTGTGACTAGGCGATACTTGGAAGAGTGTGAGTTTTTATCAATTGAGATTCAAAGATACGTGACACTACATGTCAAAGGCAAGTGGTATACATATGAAGCATAACCCTCATTCAAGATATTTCAAAGAATTCTATCACACAATCATACCCCATTTTTTATTCATTTCTCTTAGTCTTTTGGGTAGAAAGGAATTTTTTTGACACAGTGGTGCTTATTCTTTGCATCATAATTGTGATTATTATTTGTATCTCTAGTGGTACACATTTTTTACACCACAATTTGTATACGGAATGGAAAATAAGAAGTTTGACCTCTTCTCTGCAAGGTGGTAATTGAATGCAGAACAACCTTCTCAGTATTGTATTCTATCCTGCTATTCACTTACATTTTTTTTCGTTAATGCTATATTTTTACCAGTTAAATGCTACCAATACATTATCTGTATCTTAGCCCTGTTTGATTGGTGTTTTAAAATAGAAAAGAAAAATACTTGTTTGAGCATGTTTTTTTTATATCTTTCCTGATGTGTTGTTTTTTGAGTTTGCTTCCTGTTTGATTAATGTTTTAAATATTTAGTGTTTTCTTTTATTCTGTTCATAAATGATACAAGGCGATCTTGTAAATACACTGACAAAAGATATTGGGTTTGAAGAAACAGTGCCGAGGAGCATTTCGCTGATGGCAAGTGTTCGTCTAACACCTAGGTTTATCGTTTCTGTTTTCTAAAGTACATAAAGTACAGGTTCTTCCTAAATCTGTTGGTGAGCTACAGAACTTAGAGACAATGGATTTAAGAGAAACACTTGTGCATGAAATACCAAGTGTAATAAACAAGCTGACAAAGTTACGGAATTTTCTTGCTTTTCATCGTAACTATGAAGAAAAATATTTTGTTTTGGGCTTTACAACTGGTGTGCTTATGGAAAAAAGGTATTAAAAACTTGACTTCCTTTCAAAATATTTGTTATGTGGACTGTGGAGGTAGATCATGGGGGAGTAGATCCTATTGAAGAGATGAAAATGTTAAGGCAGTTAAGAAAGTTGTTTAAGGTGTGTGAAAAGAGAACATGGGAATGCATCAAGTGCTGCAATAGAAGAGATGCAACACCTTGAATCACTTAATATCACTGCAATAGCAGAGGATGAAATTATTGACTTGGAACTTTGTGTCATCCCGACCCAAACTTCGGCGACTTCATTTAGCTAGACTAGAGAAGTTACCTGATTGGATTCCAAATCTTGAGTGTCTTGTTAAGATAAGGCTAGGTTTATCCAAGCTGAAAGATGATCCAATGCAGTCACTGAAAAACTTGCCAAATCTGCTGAAGCTCTCTTTGTGGGAGAATGCCTATGATGGTGAAAATTTGCATTTTCAAGATGGAGTATTTCAAAAATTGAAAGAACTGATTCTCAGTCACTTGAATGGAGTGAATCATATCCATATAGAGAAAGGAGCTTTGCTCTCTCTTGAATATCTTAAATTGGTACACCCTTTGGCATCAAACACGGATAAACTCAAAGCCATTGACTTAGTTGATATGCCAAATGAGTTTGTTAAGAACATCGATCCAAATGAAGGACACGGCCACTGGATTATCAAGCATGTTTCTATTGTGTTCATTCGTCAATGGTTTGGCCCAAAATTCTATGATTATGAGCAACTGAGAATCCTAAGGTGTCTAGCTAGCATCAAAAGAAGGTACCTTTCCTCTGATCAAACAACGATTCTCTTATTTATCTTTACAATTCCCAACTTTTTCACTATTATTTCTCTTATATATCTTTTTAGCCGCATTTTTAATATTTTAGAGATGGGATGAACAGATCCAAATCCAATTGACCACAAACTGAATTTTAATAAAAATGGCATAGTTTTTACTTTTTTAAAAATTACTACACTATGAACTGGATCCTCAACATCCGTCTAACCAGTCTATCCAAATCTTGGTGGTTGGATCAAATTGTAACTCAAATCCAACAGCAAGCAGTTTGTTGGATGGAGTGGAGGGATACAGAAGATCCTGACTGACAAAATAAACACAAATTTGCTGCATATATCTAGCCAGCCCATCTAAATCTCCGGCGTTAATGACCAAGATTTGGCTAGACAGACAGAGGTTATGGACTTTCTCATCCACCAAAATCTAATCTTCTTTCTATAACTACTACAAAACAAAACCAACTCCAACTGCCATTAAACATGATACCCACATCCTTTCCTGTAAACACTCAAAAATCTTCCTACAATTAACCTTATAATAACTCCGTGATAATAGCTCAGAACTACCACCCATCACCATGGCCGCAACATAACCACAGCCACAAAGCTATGTTGCTTTGTAAAACTACTACACATATAAAAGATGAATTATGCTAGCTGCACACTCCCTAACAGACACTCTTTTAAAGAAAATTCAAACTGCATAAGAAATTTCAATATCTTGTGAAACTTTCAAAGAATGAAGTGGCTTATTTTTGTTTTTTAAAAAAACTTTGATGTGCTATTGTATAAAGCACTCACTAGCAATCAGTTTTATATTGTTTGTTTTAGGCAAATGCTAATTTGTGCCCTTGAGGGCACATGTTAAGGAACTCATTATGAAAATATACGATCAAAAATCGTGCATTCAACTTAAAAGTTAAAATATTATGTTTTCCAATGCAAAGTTGCTCTTTTTAGGTTGCTTAACATGTGCCCTTAGGGCACAAGCTAGCATGACCCATTGTTTTAACGTGTTTAATTTAGTTGACAATTGTATGAGATAACTGACTCAATTGTTTCTTATGTAAATTTGGACAGAATTTGGGTTCTCATTTCTCAATGATACTGCTTAAAGATGGCAGATTTTGTTCTTCATTCCATCTATGGTACTTCAATTCAAAATAAAATATTTCCTTCCCATCCTGCAACTATCAAGGAAAATGTGGACTCCGTTCACTGATGATTGACTTTGGCTTTTCATTTTTAGTTGTCATTTGTGGTGTTTTATAATTTGGTTGTGGAAGCTTTGATTCAAAACCTTTTAATCAAGACCTATTTCTGGATTCCGTTCACATGTCATTTTGACATTTCTTTCCTACTTTTTCCATTTGCGTGTTTAGGATTAGTGGCAACTTTTCTTCAACCCTCAAAACCACTTCAAGTTCATTTGAAAAAATAAGCATATTTTGCTAATCACGATTGGTACTACTATCCTTATCTGGGTGTAAATTTAGATGCCTAGTTGATTTGAAGTTCATCAGAAGGACATGTATGAGTCTTAGCCAGCCGGTTTTATCCATCCATCATTTCCTCTTACTTTTGAAAGCTGAAAAATACCTTATATATGGTCTAAACTGACTTCCGAGCTTAGTTTCAGATCTATGCAACATCCTCGCCAACTATGGAGGAGTAATTCGTACATTTAAAGTCAGACACTTGCTCTTCATCTACACATCCGGTTTCATCAATGCAACAGTTCAACTTCAAAGGATCATTGTCCATGAACTCACGTATTGTGTTGAAATTGGTCCTACTTCCACTGGACTAAGCAACACTACATAAGGCAACTTATTGGATGAGCTACCATGGTAGTTTCTAAACCGATTTCAACACTGATGGCCACTTTCAATTTCCTTCTCTACTGGTGCTACACTAGACTCAACATGTGACGAAGTATTTAACCTCTAAATGATCAACTGTATTGATTATAGTATTAAAAAAAATGATGATTTTGGAGGAGGCATTGAAGACACAAACATCACTTTAGTCCTAATGTGATTTTCACAATCTGATAAAAAGGAATCTATAGTTGCAAGCTCTTCAAAACAATTGCTACAACCACTATTCCAACAGCTAGAAATCGGTGTTCCAATTGATTGCTACACCTGCATGGATAAACAACAAAATGTTGTTATTTCCCAGGGTTTGCAGGCACGCTGCGTGGGCTTGCACGCCTCATCCATGATACCTAAAAATAGTGCTTTTCAACATTGTTTTGTACACCCGGAGGCTACCAATGATGCTTGCTTATTCTGATTGTCTCAAATTTTCACCAATATTCTTAAACAGCTCGACACATGAACCCAAGTGAATAAATGGAGAAAAAAAATTATATATGTTGTCTATCCTTGGAAGACATCAAGTGAATAAAAGAGTGAATAAATAGAGCTACATGCAACATACTCTTTAGCGTAATTAGTGCATTCAAATTAGACAAGTTTTCTTTCATTAATATTTTTACATCATCGATACAATATACGAACAGTGTACTCATTTAATACAGTAGTTCTTATTCTCTTATGTTTACAATACACAATAAGCAATGAACCTTAACATAATAAGTAAAATAACTCAAAAAAAAGATATGGAAAGACACTTGTGTTAGTTACTTAGTTTGAGAGGAACAATTCGAAGGGGTTGAGCCTTTTGTAGAGTAATCCCAAATTTATCATCCATGTTCATATCTTCTGGTTTCATGCCACCTTCAAGCTCCCAATCAAATGAGTTAATTAATGAACCCAACATTAACATCAACATCCTGTTAGCCAATTGCAAACCTGGACAAATTCTCCGCCCACCACCAAATGGAGCAACCTCATAATTCCTTCCTTTGACATCAATATCTGATCCCATAAACCTTTCTGGAGAGAACATAGTTGGGTTCTCCCATAAGGTTGGATCCTTACAAATTGTCCACATATTAACTAGCACTTGTGCATCTTTTGGGATAGTGTAGCCACATATCTCAACATCTCTCTCTGCTTTTCGTGGCAATAAAAATGGAACTGGTGGATGCATTCTAAGTGTCTCTTTTATTATTGCATGTAAGTATGGGAGATTAGAGATATTTGACTCTTCAAGTTGCACACCGCACCCGATCATCTGTTCCATCTCTTTCTTAGCTTTTCTCATAGCTTCCGGATTGTTGCTAAGCTCCGTCATTGCCCATTCTAATGTTGATGTTGTTGTATCTGTTCCCGCAACAAATATATCCTATATAGAGTAAAACATAACTCACATTAAATAATTGGATAGAAACTAGGAAAAATGAGGTGAATATACTAATATACTATACTTACAAGTGATAGATGTTGGATCAAATTTTTGTCCATAAACTCATTCTCCTTAGAAATGTTGAGCATGGCATCTAACATGTCTTTGGATGTGTCTAGACATGTGCCTTCCCTCATCTTCAGACGTTGATTAATCAACTCTCCAAAGATGTCTAACACTTTTCTTACATTCTTTGTTTGTCTTCTATTAAGACCTTGTGGATCAAGCATCTTCAATACAGGAAAAAAATCTGCCACATTTGGTGTTCCGGCAAGTTTTGTAATATCGGTCGCTAAATCTTTAAACTCTCCGGCTTCACCATCAGATTGAATCAAATCTACAGAAAAAATAGTGTTCGATAATAAATTGATGGTAGTCTTGAACACTATTGTTCCAATATCTATTGCTTCACCAATTTGACTGCTTTGATGGATATCACTAAGAAGTTGTTGAAT
>Ga0228710_1010444_pt1 | contig 12409 bp, 9 predicted proteins | sample MedpolnodulmetaG_FD_177995 | JGI IMG/M metagenome (GOLD analysis project Ga0228710, IMG submission 177995) | Root nodule microbial communities from Medicago polymorpha collected in Santa Monica, California, United States - pink nodules | ecosystem: Host-associated > Plants > Roots > Nodule...
CTTTGGCTTCTTCAATGGCTGTCACTTTTGGTCTCCACTTAGCAGGTAAGCTTCTAAGAATCTTATTCACATGATCAGAAGCTACGTAGCTTTTCTTCAGTATCTGAAGTCTAGAGACAAGGGTCTGAAATCTTGAGTACATAGTCTCAATGCTTTCATCCTCCTTCATTCTGAACAATTCATACTGATGAACAAGCATGGTAGCCTGAGCATCTCTGACTTTCTTGTTACCCTTATAATTTGAACACAATGAGGTGAACATAGCCTTTGCTGTAGATTTGTCACTCATCTTTAAGTATTCTTTATGAGGCAAGGCAACCACCAGAATGCCTCTGATCAAATGATGTTTCTTATAAAGCTTTTTCTGCTCAGCAGTGTGAGCTCTCCTATCAAGAGCAACACCTTCTTCATCCAATCTCAAATTTCCAACACCTTCTTCAAGAATATCCCACAACTCCTCATCCATTCCTATAATGTGACTATACATCTTGGTCTTCCACCAAGAGAACATTTCTGGGTCACCATTAAACATGGGAGGTTTTGTGATTTGTATTTCTGTCATTTTTGCTGGTGTTAATAGTGCTGTAATCAAATTGAATAGCAGCTCCACCTCCAGATCCAGAGCCAGCGCCAGAAGAACTTTCCCCAGACATGTTTTTCTCAGATCTTTCACTGTAACACGGTTAAGTGCTAATTACAGTGCCAAAGCTCTGATACCAACTGAAGGTGAGAAAAACCACAAGAAAGGGGGGTTGAATTGTGTTTTCAAAAACTTTTCTTCTCTTTCGTTCAGAAGAACTGTTCCCAGGTTCAGAGTCTGAGTGAGTTCAGAGTCTTAGTGCAGCGGATAATAAGTAAGAGAACAAAGAAAGAAAGAACACAAGCAATTATACAGGTTCCTTCCACAAACCGGAAGTAGTCCTGTCCCCCTTGCACTTCTAAGGAGAGTTCCACTAAAATGTAATGTCAGATTACAAGTTGCTCAATCACACAAGAAAGAGACTTCTCAATGCTCAAGGACAACTCCAAGAGACTTCTATGCTCAATCACAACTGAAAGAGTCTTCTATACTCAAGGACAACTCCAAGAGACTTCCTTTGCTCAATCACAACTGAAAGAGACTTAACTTAACAATTACAAATAATTGAATAAGATTTTGAATACTTGATATACAATCAGAGGTATTCACAATACAATACGAGCAGAACAGACTCTGTTTTTCAAGACACTTAAGAATTCTAAGATATGAACAATTGAAAGAATTCTCTAAGTTGTTGATGTTTTGTTTTCGACGTTTAGCACAGAGTGTTGGCCTTTTGCTTGATATTCTATAGTTGTTGTTCTCCAAGTCTTTATCCCTATATATAGAAGATTTGAGAGACGTTGGGAATTTAGCCGTTACATCAACTTGTCTTGCTTGAAGCTTTGATTCTTCACCATTGATCTTTTTCCTAATTTGATGCTTGTCCTATGAAGAACTAATTTCAAATCCATTCCTTTTCCAAATGAACAATGTCTGCAGCAATATAGTTGTTATTCTTGTCTTGATATGGAGACAAGTTGCAGAGAAGGTGGTTGCAGAGACAAGTGCGGAGTTAGTGGTCGTACACTTCGTACATTGTCCTTTGTCAACTCTGGTGAAGGAGCTTCTGATGAGATATTCTTCTGATGACCATTGCTTCTGATGACCTTGCTTCTAATGACGTGTCTTCAGGAGCTCTTCTTCAGACCCGTTACTTCAGACGCAGTTCTTCAGACGCATTCTTCAGATGCATTCTTTCAGATGCTTTAAGCTTCAAATAAATTCCTTTGCTCTTGACTTGTTCAATCAGAATCTCTATGAATAGAACTTTGATTATGATCCTGTACACTTTGAACAAATGTTTAGCATATCCAATTGATAATTTTTAATACCTTTTTATCATCAAAACTCAAGAAGTGATTTTGCGAAACACCCTTTGTTCCAACAGACCATATTTTTCCTCTCTTTTTGGATTATGGAACAACAATTTCAAGGCTTTTGGTAGCCTCTTAGTCAAATACCGAACTACATCTAGGGCATAACATTACCTCAGAGTTCTTCAATCTGCAACGATTGAGGAAATCGATCATCTCTTCTTTAGCCATGGGATAAGCTGTTTTTGCCTTCTCATCGAACTGAAGTTCTGAAACAATTTCGTCGGTATCTTTGGGATTTCTAGAAACTTCTACAATCTGACATTCAACAACATCCTTTTTTGCTTCTACAGCATCTGCAATGGCTTCCACTACGTTGCAACTTGCAACTTCCGTGTACATTGCATCGATGTCTTTTAATGAATCACCATCTACTTGCATCTGGGGCTTTGCTTTGTCTCCAAACCTCAGCCTGCCATCGTTTAGACCTCTTTGCACTAAGTCCATGAAAAGTACACAATGTGAAGTCTTGTGACCCAAAAAATTATGATATTTACAATACCCTTACTTTTTACATTGTTCTAGTGGTGGGATTTTTAAACCGTTAGGTACCGCCACTTGACCATCAGCAACTAAGAGATAAAAAATCTCATCGCATTTGGTTACATCAAACGAGTAAGTTTTGGGAGTGTATCTATCATTTTGTGTATCGACATGATTTTTCCCATCGGATGGCCTCAACACTTTGCATGTACAAGGAGTCCCTGGTTTTAATTTAGCAAAGTTTATTCTGTCGTCTTCGACATCTTCATAGGCTATGTCTAATTCTTGGTCGTTTTCATTTGTATCAACATAAGCAACCTTTTCCCTTTTGAACTTGTGAGTTCCATCTTTTTCAACCTTCAGTCTTTCGACCTGTCGAACTCTATCGGCCAATTGGGCCATATCTCTCAAGTATTGAGTGTCTAATTTCTTCCTAATGGAATCATCTAGGACACCAGCGGCCATTTCGACTAACTCATGTTCAGACACTTGAGTAAAACATGTTGCCTTTTAACAACCTGAATCTATTAAAATAGTCTTCAACAGACTCAGTTGATCGTCTCCTAACATTTGCTAATTCCTTTAGACTTATCTTAGATTGTGTAACTCCCTACTTCTATTAAAGCAATAAAACACACGAATAATATATTCAAGAAATAGACGTTACGTCTTCAACAAATCTCAAAACAACATGCATACATATAATTCCTCAAGACGTCACAACAGATATAAAACTTACATCTCCAAAATATACATGTCATAAACTCATACATACGTCACCAAATAAAATCTCCAAATCCCGACATATGGGTAAAATCTCAACAACATACTCAATCCAAGATAACATAAATACTGACATCCTAATCAGAGCCTAATCTAAGACTCTAAACAGGTAAACAGAGGAAGCTCCCGCTATCCTCAAGCAACTCACCAAGCACGCTAAGAGATCAATCTTGCACGTCGTCTACCCATTCATACAAATAGGTAGGCGGTCCACCACAGACCACTGGGGTTTAGCTTCACATCAATCATAATCAAGCATAATTAATTGAAAATGTATTCATCAAATTAAACTTCGAATAATTCAAATTAAGAGATAGTTCACTTCAACATTATTGATTAACACCAATCACATCAAACACCAAGAACCAAAACAACTAAGACTCATGCCACGACATACAATGCTCCTAGACACGACTCCTACATGCATGCGGTACCGTCACCAACAATGTCTAGGCCGTCACCCCATGATGCCAACCGCACATCATATTCACCTCAACTAGATATATATATCCCACAACTATTAATGCATGAACATATGACACACTATGCACATGTTCAACAACAACTCACCAACGTCATCAACATTATATAACATGCATGCATTCACCAACAATATCAACATCGTTACCAATCAACCACTCCATACAATTTCTTACAATCCAAGTAAAGGAGAAAATCCACCATACTATGATAAACATCATGTTCAACACCTATTAATCATTCACACATATTCATAAAATCATATCAAACTATTCACAAAAGATTTACAAAATATTCGCCCTTAAAGACCATTTTCGTCTCTCTTTATCAATTTTCCAAAAGAATGCCACTTTCATAGAAGAACAAGTTAAAACTCAATGAAACCATTCACAACCATTTCTAGAAATCATGTATTGAATAAACAACCTTAACCCTACCCCTTTCCTTTGAGACAAACGAGTTTCGGAAAAATCGACGTTCTTGGACGTTTCTCAAAAGTTTAGTTCAATTTCGTAAAATCAAGCTCAATCCAATTCATAAGATGTTCTAGTAGGTTAAAGAGTGAAAACATCAATTAAAAATGTTGAAAGAAGCATTTTAGAAAGCTCGGACCGGACCCCGAATACCCGAAACAATCAAAACCATATAAAACTTGAAATGAAAACATCATTCTGTCACAAATCATCAATTCACCCAATTTTCATAAAACCTTCAAAAACAACTCAATTCACACCACAACTCCATAGTTGTGAATACCCATAGCATGAATCATCAACAACAACATCTCATAACAACCACATCAATTAACCATGAATTTATCAATAATCCAACAACAACATCATACTTCACTAATTTTAAGCAAAACACAAAGTGTGTGTGTATATATATATATCACTAGCATGTAATTTCAACATCAACAGCTTAATTACCCTCAAATTCACATACCCAAACATTGCATCAAAATAAGAGCACAAATTTCACCAATTAATCACTTTTCACAAATAAGCACTTTTGAATATGAGTAGAAAAGAGATTACAACTACAAGACTATGATAGAACATTATCCCCCTTACCTCAATTGAACATAAACCTAGCCTTAGCTTCACTTTAGCTCCTTGAATCTCTACCCCCTTCTTGATCTTCAAGCTCTTCTCTTCTAATCCTTTTTCTCTTCCTCTAGCTCTTTGTCTCTATACCTCTCTCAAATGTTATGTGAAATGAATGTGAAAACCTATTTCCTCTAAAGACTATAGTTTATATAGGCTTCACACTAATGGGCTTAACCCTCAAAATGTCTTAATGAGCTCAAAGCTCTCATTACCTAACTCACAAAGTTTCGACTCACTCACGGTTAAAAATAATGAACAGTTACCGACTCTTAACTAATTACCACAACCCACTAGTAACTTAGTAAAATTAATGGTTCCCACTTGAAACACTAAAATAATTCTCAAAGTGAAATTACTAATTTACCCTTGCTCACACAATGACCAAAATACCCCTAAGTCCAAAATGACTAAAATACCCTTCTAGCACCGAATTCCAATAATCTCAACCAAAATACACACAGAGGCAACTAATCACATACAAGCACATATAAAAATTAATTAAAATATATCTAACGAAAATCGGGCTGTTACAACTCTCCCCCCCTAAAAAGAATTTCCGCCCTTGAAATTTACCGGAAGGAAACAACTTCGAATACGAAACCTTCATCCTACTCTCCGATTCCCAAGTAGTACTTTCACTAGTTGGTCCAACCCAAACCACCTTCACCAAAACGATCTCTTTGCCTCGCAAACGCTTCACTTCGTGATCCTCAATCCTAACTGGCCAAGTCTCAACGGTCAAATTATCCCTTACTTCCCAATCATCCACTTGAATCACATGAGACGCATCATACACATACTTTCGCAACTGAGACACATCAAACAGATCATGAAGATTTGACAAAGACGGTGGTAACGCAATCCGATACGCTACAACCCTAACCTTCTCAATAATCTCAAACGGCCCAACAAAAGGAGGAGTCAACTTCCGACACTTCAAAGCACGTCCAACACTCGTTACAAGATTCACTCTAAAAACACATGATGACCAACCTGAAACTGTGAGTCCTTCCTCCACTTATCATGATAACTCTTCTGCCGACTCTGAGACGCTCTCTGTAACACCCCGTTTTCCCAACAATGTAAATAATACACATAAATCAGAGTACTCAACGTAAAACAGAATGCCACACTACATTTCAAGTATAAATAGAGTAAAGTTACTATTTATTAAAACAACTTTCTCAAAGCTCAATTATATCGCAGCAGAAAATTAATTCTTATTTCAACAACCTTGGCACTACGGCCTCAACATAAACGACTTTAATAAAAATCTTAATTCAAAAGGTTCGACAACATGGTTCATAAATAATACGCAACAGTGGAAAAACAAAACAAATATCCCTATCCCGTTACGTATCAGAGCGACCCTAAGACGACGCGTGAGAGAGTCGACTCACATCAGCAGCTAATCCTGGTTATCTGCACGTTACCCACGTAGAGGCAACATTCAAACAGAAGGGGTGAGATTTCACATTCAATAATAATAAGCATATAATTCATCAATGGAATTTAACAACATAAACAACTTTATCTAAGCAATAATAATACTTCCCATATGCTTCAATTATTTCTACTTAGCATTAAATCAACCACAACAACTCAACAATTCGACGACGACGACAATGCAATGACACGACTACAACTTGACTATGTAGTATGCATGTGGTACCAATCAACGTGTTAGAGCATAGGCTCTCAATTCAACGTGTAGAGCATCGGCTCTTAATTCAACGTGTAGAGCATAGGCTCTCAATTCAACGTGTAGAGCATAGGCTCTCAAATCAACGTGGTATGAATGATTAACATTCAACAGGGCATGATCCCCCAACTTATATGAGTATGCATGGACTCAACAACTTATTCAACAACAACGTACAACATCAACGACTTTGACGACAGCAACGACAACGACAACAACAACAACAACAACGACTCCACATTATAAATTCCATAATATTCATCATTTAATTGCAACATCATACATATAATCATCATATTAATTCACATATGCATTCATATAATAATTCACCAATGAATACATTCATATAACAATTCATAACTCAAATTATTAATGATAAATAAAGTCATTTGAAAACTGACAATACTACCTAAAACTTTCCAGTACACACCAAAGGCTAATCCGAAACAGAAACATGTGAAAACGACGCAAGAATACGAAAAAGGTATGCTGCTACTGGGTGACTCGCCGTGGCGGGATAACTTACTCGACGTGGCGAGCAAACATTGCTCTCTGCCACACAACCGTTTGCCGTGGCGAGCAAATGGCGAGCAAACATTGCTCCCTGTCACGTTATAGCTCGCCGTGGCGAGTTATGACAGGTTTCTGTCGGGAAGTGCGATTTTTCACCCCAAAAACGCAATTTTCATCTAACCCAATCCCAAATTTGATAGGGAACTCAACCTGTGATGATTCTACAACCTGAACATCAATTATACATGAATTCAATGGATTTTCTACAATCTTAACAACCAAATTCTACCCCATGACCTAATTACCAAATTCTCAAAACAACAAGAACAACAACCTGTTAAATTCAGTTTCAGAATTATATAACCTAAGATTAGAGAATGATAGTCCCACCCTTACCTTAGATTAAGTGATTGCAAGATTCTACAAGCCTTCCCTTCTCTTGATTCTCCTCTTCTCTTGGTTCTCTTCTTTCTCTCAAAGACTTTTTGTAAAACCTAATTTTGTGTCTGACTCTTTTTTTTCTTTTTAACTCAACAGATTTTCTAATTAACACCACTCATCTCTAATTAATTCTAATTCAGCCCCTCTACAAGTCTTATTATATTAATTCCAACCCATCCTACTAAATAATAAAATAAAGCCACTTAATAAAATGTTAATACACAACAACGTGTCACTTATCAACATAAATCAACACAAATCAACATAAATCATATAAAAGACTCTAGACTCAGCCAAAATAATTAGATAAATAAATAGGGCGTTACAACTCTCCCCAACTTATAAAATTTTCGTCCTCGAAAATGTACCTCATGCAAACAACTCTTGATAAGACTCCAACATCTTACTTTCCAACTCCCACGTCAAACTTTCACCAGTCGCTCCTCCCCAAACAACTTTCACAAGAGGTATCTCCTTGCCTCTCAACTTCTTCACTTCGCGACCCTCAATCCTCACTAGTAAGGTCTCAACCGTAAGGTTATCTCTAACTTGTATATCATCCCTTGGTATCACATGAGATGGATCTGAAACATACTTCCGAAGTTGCGACACATGAAACACATCATGCAAATTCGAAAGATGCGGTGGTAAACCCACTCTATACGCCACTGTTCCAATTCTTTCTGATACCTGATACGGACCAATAAACCTCGGAGTCAATTTCTTCGATTTCAATGCACGTCCAACACCAGTCACAGGAGTGACTATGAGGAATACATGGTCTCCTTCCTGAAACTCAAGGTCTTTCCTACGCTTATCATGATAACTCTTTTGTCGACTCCGCGACACTTTCATCTTTTCTTGGATCAACTTAAGCTTTTCTGTAGTCTGATGAACGATATCCGGTCCCAAAACTACACTTTCACCTGACTCGAACCAACACAACAGAGTTCTGCACCTCCGACCATACAAAGCTTCGAACGGTGCCATTCCAATACTAGAATGATAACTATTGTTATACGTGAACTCTATCAACGGTAGATGACTATCCCAAGTTCCACCTTGCTCAAGTACACAAACTCTCAACAAATCTTCCAACGACTGAATTGTTCTCTCCGACAGACCATCTGTTTGCGGATGATACGCCGAGCTCAACCTCAAGTTTGAACCTAAAGCCTCTTGCAAACTCTTCCAAAATCTAGAAGTAAACCTTGGGTCTCTATCTGACACAACGCTCGACGGAACACCATGTAGCTTCACAATCTCGCGAATGTAAATCTCTGCCAACTGAGATACAGGAAAACTGATATTAATCGGAATGAAATGAGCCGACTTTGTCAATCTATCCACAATCACCCAAATAACGTCATGTCCTCTTGGAGTATTCGGCAAACTCGTCACAAAGTCTATGGATATACTATCCCATTTCCACTCTGGCACATCTAACGGTGTCAACAACCCAGCAGGTTTCTGATGCTCAACTTTTGACTTCTGACAAATCAAACATGAATATACAAATTGTGCCACATCACGTTTCAACCCAGACCACCAAAACAACTTCTTTAAATCATGATACATCTTTGTAGCTCCCGGATGAATACTCAAGCTACTTCTGTGAATTTCTTCAAGAATCATCATCTTCATCTCATCATTGTCAGGAATACAAATTCAAAAGGTTCGACAACATGGTTAATAAATAATACGCAACAGTGGAAAAACAAAGCAAATATCCCCATCCCGTTACGTATCAGAGCGACCCTAAGACGACGCGTGAGAGAGTCACTCACATCAGCAGCTAATCCTGGTTATCTGCACGTTACCCACGTAGAGGCAACATTCAAACAGAAGGGGTGAGATTTCACATTCAATAATAATAAGCATATAATTCATCAATGGAATTTAACAACATAAACAACTTTATCTAAGCAATAATAATACTTTACATATGCTTCAATTATTTCTACTTAGCATTAAATCAACGACAACAACTCAACAATTCGACGACGACGACAATGCAATGACACGACTACAACTTGACTATGCAGTATGCATGTGGTACCAATCAACGTGTTAGAGCATAGGCTCTCAATTCAACGTGTAGAGCATCGACTCTTAATTCAACGTGTAGAGCATAGGCTCTCAATTCAACGTGTAGAGCATAGGCTCTCAAATCAACGTGATATGAATGATTAACATTCAACAGGGCATGAGCCCCCAACTTATATGAATATGCATGGACTCAACAACTTATTCAACAACAACGCACAACGTCAACGACTTTGACGACATCAATGACAACAACAACAGCAGCAACGACTCCACATTATAAATTCCATAATATTCATCATTTAATTGCAACATCATATAATCATCATATTAATTCACATATGCATTCATATAATAATTCACCAATGAATACATTCATATAACAATTCATAACTCAAATTATTCATGATAAATAAAGCCATTTGAAAACTGACAATACTACCTAAAACTTTCCAGTATACACCAAAGGCTAATCCGAAACAGAAACATGTGAAAACGACGCAAGAATATGAAAAAGGTATGCTGCTACTGGGTGACTCGCCTTGGCGGGATAACTTACTCACTATGGCGAGCAAACATTGCTCTCTGCCACACAGCCGTTCGCCGTGGCGAGCAAACATTGCTCCCTGTCACGTTATAGCTCGCCGTGGCGAGCAGATTACTCGCCGTGGCGAGTTATGACAGGTTTATGTCGGGAAGTGCGATTTTTCACCCCAAAAACCCAATTTTCATCCAACCCAATCCCAAATTTGATAGGAACTAAATCTGTGATGATTCTGAAGGTGAGAAAAACCACAAGAAGGGGGGGGGGGGGTTGAATTGTGTTTTCAAAAACTTTTCTTTCTAACGTTCTTCAAAACTGTTCCCAGATTCAGAGTCTGAAATAGTTCAGAGTCTGACTTTGAGTTAAGAGTCATAGTGCAGCGGATATAGAGTAAGAGAACAGAGAAAGAAAGAACACAAGCAATTATACAGGTTCCTTCCACAAACCGGAAGTAGTCTTGTCCCCCATGCACTTCCAAGGAGAGTTCCACTAAAATGTAATGTCAGATTACAAGTTGCTCAAACACACAGTAAGAGACTTCTCAATGCTCAAGAGACTTCTTTGCTCAATCACACAAGAAAGAGACTTCTATGCTCAACCACAAAAGAAAGAGACTTCTAAACAATTACAGACAATTGAAAAGGTTTGAATACTTGATATACAATCAGAGGTATTCATAATACAAAACAAACAGGACAGACTCTGTTTTTCTAGACACTTAAGAATTCTAAGATATGAAAGTTCGTAAGAATTCTAAGTTGTTGATGTGTTTAAACTTGCGATGTTTTTGGCTCAAAGGTTTTGCGGGTTGTATGTGTTGTTGTCTCGTGTATATTCTTCAAGTCTTCATCCCTATTTATAGAGGATTTGAGAGACGTTGAGAACTAGCCGGTACATCAACTTGTCTTGCTTGAAGCTTTGATTCTTCACCATTAATCTTTTGCCTGATTTGATGATTGTCCTATGAAGAACCAATTTCAAATCCATTCCACTTCCAAAGGAACAACGTCTGCGAACATTACTGTTATTCTTGTCTTGTTGTAGAGACAAGTTGCAGTGATGGTTGTTGTGAAGGCATGCGCAGAGTTAGTGGTTGTACAATTCGTACACTGTACTTTGTCAACGCTCTAACGCTTCTGATGAAGTCGCTTATGATGAATTGCTTCTAATAAACTTGCTTCTGATGTCCTTGCTTCTGATGACGTGTCTTCAGGAGCGCTTTCTTCAGAGGCACTTCCTTCAGATGCAATTTCTTCAGACGCTTTAAGCTTCAATATTCCTTTGCTCTTTGACTTTGTTCAAACAGAATCTTCTATGAATGATACTTTGATTACGATCCTGTACACTTGAACAAATGTTTAGCATATCCAATTGACAATTTTTAATACCTTGTTATCATCAAAACTTAAGAGGTTATATTGTGAAACACCCTTTGTTCCAACAATCTCCCCCCTTTTGATAATGACAAACACAAGTATTAAAAGGTCAATTGTTGTTAATTTAATTAACAAGCTGACTTTAGGGTTCTGAGGTTTGTAAGCTCAAAGTCTGAGGTGTGTAAGCTCTGACACCCGCTGAGTCTGATAATCTTTAAGGTGAGGTTTGTAAGCTCCCCCTAAGTCTCGTCCAGGTTAATTAAATTCATTTTAAGCTCATTAAAAATAATCATTCGCACAATGAGAAAAAAAAACTTGAGATAAAAGAGATTCTCCTAAATAAAATTGTTATAGAATTTTATTATAGCTTGGGCTCAGAGTCTTAATCGAAATACTTCTTTCACTCCCCCTTTTGTCATTAACAAAAAAACAATAAAGAGAAGTAAAGAAAAACAAATAAGCAGACAAAAACGAATTAACTCTGAAAAATAAATAAAAATAACATAAATACAGAGTTAGAAGTTCAGAAGCAAAACAACAAAAAAAATAATCTAAGCAAACAAAAAAAAATGAGTGCTTCTAAGGGTTGGCTTTCTTGCTGAGTTCCTGAACTATGGCTGATAACTTGGTAAACTCTGCAGATTGCTTCTCTATGAATGCAGCTTGTTGGTTAATAGTTTCTTCCATAGCTTGTTGCCTCTGAAGCAGACGATCTTCTCGACAATTGTCACTATTGTATTCCAAGAACAAAAGATGATTTGTTGTGATAGCTAGCTACTCTATTTATAGCCTACAAAGACTTAAGCCCTAAGAAATATAACAATAAAATGCTCCATAAGAATCCACGGGCTTTTAGGTCAGAAGTAGGCAAATAGGTAGCTTGTCCGGAAAGCAAAAGCAGCAAAAGAGGGTTCTGAAGGATGGCACGGCCGTGCCACTGGGGGCACGGGCCGTGCCATGTTTCTGACTTTGGGGG
>Ga0228710_1010445_pt1 | contig 12409 bp, 9 predicted proteins | sample MedpolnodulmetaG_FD_177995 | JGI IMG/M metagenome (GOLD analysis project Ga0228710, IMG submission 177995) | Root nodule microbial communities from Medicago polymorpha collected in Santa Monica, California, United States - pink nodules | ecosystem: Host-associated > Plants > Roots > Nodule...
TAAATTAATTCATTTTCAATCTATTGTTGATAGAGTCAGAATCAAATTGGCAACTTGGAAAGCTTCACTCTTGTCCATAGCAAGAAGAGTACAACTTGTTAAGTTTGTTATTCAAAGTATGTTGATATACAAATTGTCTATTTACTCATGGCCAATCAAGCTTCTTGGAGAAATGGAGATTTGAATAAAAAACTTTATTTGAAGTGGGGATATAAGTAAAAGGAAGATGGTTACAGTGTCTTGGAAAAAAGTTTGCTTAAATCAAAAGGAAGGAGGCCTTGGCACAAAGTCTCTAATTTGTCTAAATGAGGCTACAAACTTAAAGCAGTGTGGAATATTATGCAATCAGAGGAAAACTGGGCAAGAATTTTGAAGTATATTCATCAGAGATAATAGGTGTATTACTCATCACATTTCATCATCCCAATGGAGTAGCACAAAATCTGAATTTAGAACTGTACAAGAAAACACAACCTGGTTGGTTGGTAATGGGGAAAAAATCAACTTCTGGACTGATCCTTGGTGTGGTGATCCATTAGCTCAAACTCCTAACCTCTCAGTTGATACTTTACCTCAATTCCCTCAAAAAGTCTGTAGCTTTATTCACAACAATCAATGGCATATCCCTGATGCCATACAATCTCTCTTCCCAAACCTTAAATCTATCATAACAAAGGTTATCATTCCTCATCAAAGCATAAGTGACAAAAGGATCTGGACACACAACTCCAAAGGTGACCTACCTTAAAAGAATCATACAATTTTAAGAAACCTAGAGCTCCTGCTGTTTCTTGGGCAAAACTCATTTGGTCAAATGACATCCCTCCTTCTAAATATTTATTAGTTTGGAGAATCATGCTTGATAAGCTTCCAACATATGATAATCTTTCTCATAGAGGTTGTTACCTCCCATCTATGTGTTCCCTATGTGCTAACCAGATGGAAACATCATTTCACTTATTTTTTGAATGTCCTTATGTTGTCAAAATTTGGTGCTGGCTTGCTTTTACCCTCAACCTTTCGTTGCAATTTCAATCAAAAGAGGACATCTGGAGTGTTTGCAATAGAAGATGGAATCCTTAATGCAAAGTTGTTGTCACTGCAGCTTTGATCAATCTTTTCAATGTTGTTTGGTTTGCAAGAAACCAAATAAGATTTCAAAACAAAATGATACATTGGAAAAGCTCAATCTCAACCATCATTTCTAATGTAGCAATTTTAGGAAACAATACTAATGCTCTTGCCACTTCAAGCATGTCTGACTTTGTAATCATGAAGAAATTTAATGCCAAGATTTACCCTCCAAAAGCTCCTCAAATTTTAGAAGCCATTTGGCAACTTCTTGTCCTTCATTGGACTAAATGTAATACGAATGGAGCTGCTACTTCCACTTCATCTTCCTGTGGAGGAATTTTTAGGAACATGGATTCTGATTTTTCTCCTTTGCTTTTCGAAAAATCTAGGCCCTGGTAATGCTTTCTGTGCTGAATTATCTGGTGCAATGAGAGCCTTTTAGTTATCTAAATAATACAATTGGTCTGATCTCTGGTTGGAAACCGACTCTGAATTAGTTGTGAAAGCTTTCAGTAATCATAAGTTAGTTCCTTGGAAGCTAAGGAACAAATGGAGTAATTGCATTTTAATTCTCTCTAGTGTAAACTTTGTTGTTTCACATGTGTATAAAGAGGGAAATCAGTGTGCTGACATGCTTGCAAGTCTTGGTCTCTCAACTACTAGTCTAACTGTTTGGCTTGGCTTACCTATGAGCATTAGAAGTTTTTTGTAAAGAACAAGTTAGGTATGCCTAACTTTAGATTTGTTAATATCTAAGGAGGTTTTGGTTTGGTCCCCTCCTTTTTGTTTTTCTCTTGTATCTAATATATTTTGGTAGCCTAGCTCTTTGCTAGCTACCCTCTTTTTTGCAAAAAATAAAATAAAATAAAACCTCACCAAATTGCTTGGTTTGGCTCAAGGTGCCATGTGTCAATTGAGAAAAACACTATCATATGTATCTTTGAGGAAAACCCAGAAATATATATAATATAGTTATAGATTGTTCCCATTATACGACTAAACTGAGAATGAGAAACTAAGTTGATTGATACTTTATTTTAAACAATCCCATGAGATATTTATATCTCTTATTCCTTAAAGTTAACCCGAACGCATAATGTTGCCCTAGATTTAACCTAACTTCAATGCTTAATTTTACTGTATTACCCCTATTTAATTAACTCTATTTAATGTAATCAAAATAAAAACAATAGATCACTCCTAAATCCAATCCAATCCAATCCTATTTTCGCTTCTATTTTTTTGAAATAAGAGATCGCTCCTATTTTGTTAACAGATCGCTCCTATTTTTTTGAACAAAACACATCGCTTTCAGATAATCTTTCCTTTCCTTTTCGTTGTACTATATAATATTTATAATGTTGTTTCTAAAATTATATACAATAGTTGTTGTGTAAGTTTGTTCTTTGCTGTCTATATTAGCTGTTTGCACCCTTTCAATTTTATTTATCTGTTTGCATGATTTTGAATTTTCAAGTGGTTGGTTGATTTGGTGCAAAATCACATACTCACTCTCTAACATTGATAAAAAAGAATGAACCCTAATTGTTTGTCAAACGAATTTCAGATATATCAATTCTATGCTATATATTTTTTGCTATATTATATGTCAAAAATAGTGCTGTTTGCTGTATTTTTTGAATTTTCAAGTGGTTTGTTGCTTTGGTGCATGAATTCTACCCTAATTGTTTAAAATAGTGCTGTTTTTTGCTTCAATCTATATATTAGTTTGAAAATAAATAGTGACATTGAAAATACCAACAATTTTGCATATTTCATTGGAATGTATTGTGCTCTCAAGTTGAATTGCTTGATTTTCTACCACTTTATGTTTTTATCACCAATTTTAAAGTGGTTGAATAGTGTTGTTTCCTATATGTATAGTGTTGTTTTAATCACCGCTTTATGTATAGTGTTGTTTGCTATATTTTTTGAATTTTCAAGTGGTTGGTTGCTTTGGTGCATGAATTCTACCCTAATTGTTTAAAATAGTGTTGTTTTTTGCTTCAATCTATACATCAGTTTGAAAATAAATAGTGACATTGAAAATACCAACAATTTTGCATATTTCATTGGAATGTATTGTGCTCTCAAGTTGAATTGCTGGATTTTCTACCGCTTTATGTTTTTGTCACCTTACATGTGTTTTTGTTCTCTATCTTTAAAGAAACTTACAAGCTATGTCAGTCAAGAAATTGTTTTGAAATCACTTGATTTGAACAATAATTTTCTCTCTGCTGGAATTCCTAAGTCAATTCAAAGACTCTCTTCATTCACATGTAACATTCCCCTTTATCACGTTGTAAATATCATGCATCAACCACTTGTTTGCAATCTATTATAGCGCATTATGCAAGCCTCATGCTTCATATTATATTGCCCCATGATTTTGTTGTTTTCACCAAGGTGTTGTATGCTTGCCAAGAATGTTTGGTGGTGATTTTGGAGATCGGATTGGACGCTTTGCAACATTGACTGATCCAAAAGGCAATCAATTTGAGGTCTTAGTCGATAGCATCAATGGTGACTTTTTTTAATGAAGGGCTGGAAAGCAATTCGCGACTTTTATGGGATTAGTCTAGGAGCGTGGGTTACTCTAATTTTTGTTGGTGTTGGACGATTTGATATGAAGCTGACTTATAGGTTTCACAAGACTATCAACTATCCCGTTTTTGATCCACCCATGCATTTCCTTATTGACGGAACTAATGTGCAGGCAACTTTCAACCAGCATCTCCAGCCGAAAACATCTCTTCTCTCTTATCGTAACAATATCAGTGACATGATTATAGATTTCGATAAAAAATTATCTGAATATGATGTAACAAAGGGTGCTTTGGTATGATACACTTTTCCTATAAACATCATTTTTTTGTTAGTTTTTCATTTATTAGGTGTAAATTACTTCCATTTTGGTTTTTGCAGATACTCATTTACACGGGAAATGTTGCGCAAATGCTGGATACTTCTGCAACCAATGTGAAGATTGTGGATGATTGCGGTAACGTATGGGACTGTGACTTAGTTTTTGGTACTCTTCCTTACGAACACTGCAGGATAGGTGGGCAGTGGAAAAGGTTTGTGGAGGCTCGCAGGCTGCGTGAAGGTGTCAAAATCAGATTGGGAGCTCTGATGGCTGGAATGAATGATTTCATTTATCTCGATGTTGTTTACAATTAGACCATGTTTATTTAATTGCTTGAGAACCTTGCAAGCAATTGCTTTTATAAGATCCATCGTGTTTTTTTAATTGCTTGGGAACCTTGCATGCATTTGCTTTTATCGGAACCTTCTATTTTTTATGGTAAATTTGTGAAGTATTTTCCATGTTCCAAACCTTGATTAAAATTTTGATAGCACCGTCATTGTTGTCACTATGTCATTTTGCATGGAGTAATGTTGTCACACGACAAGGTGTTTTTTTAAATGCTGTCACAAAATCAGTAGCTATACTAGGAGGAGTCATTGAAGATCCTATTTCTACTCCTTATAAAGAGGCACATTCAATTTTAAGTTCAAAGAGATTAAAAGATCATTTTTGTTTGAGGGATGAGTCATTTTAATAGGGAGAAATTTATGATTCTTTAACAAATAAATTGACTGTTGTGGAGAGTTTGCCGTTAGATTCTGGAACAGTTTGATTCTTTAACAAACTTTTTCCCTCTACTACGTGAGTGAAGATCACAACACATTGGATTCTTTATTTTGAAGTCGTTTAAGTTTAATTACAGCACACACTTAGTTATGGTAATATACATTAATGTATTGATATTATGGAGAAACCGATAGTTACAAAAATAATCTCTGAACATGAGAGGCTAAATCCAAAAAACTTCAAAGTTAAGTAATATAGGAATAGTTGACTAGAAATAGGTAAGAGAAACACTACTGTGGTATTCAATGCATTATTCTTCATGCCAAACTTGAATGTCTCTAACATTATGCAGCTCAACATTCATTCTCCAACTTTCACAATATATAATTCTTCAAGCTTATCTTCACTGCATTGTGTTTCTTCCGATTTAGCATTTTCAAGTCTGCAACAGTTAAATGAGTCAAAAAACATATGAAAACTAAAACACTAAAACAGCAAACAAGTGTTATCTCCATTCTTTTCTAGACAACTCTTAGTTCTTTCAATTTCGCTGCAACTAAGGATCAACAAATACAATTAGCGATAAGGATCAACAAATACAATTAGTGATCAGAAATACCTTAAAAATCAAATATATTTAAAGATCAGAAATACCGCGGTTCCCTCTGAATATTCAAGTACATATTTTACACCTAAAAAATGTTATAATAAATTCCCATTAACAGATATTTCGCAATCGTTAGTAAACATAATCTCCTATTATTTATGGAAAGAATTAAACACCCTACCTAACAAAATTGTTAAATAGTTACTAATTTGTTTCATGTGTTTCATGCTTATCAATAACAGAATGTCCTATTTTTTTCATGCTTAACAAAATAAGCTATTTTTAATGCAACATCAATTCACAAATTGTTTCCAAAATCACTATACTCTACTAATAGCTTATCGTCCCTTTGTTCTATATATATATCACAACCTAACACCAATATAATCTCATTCTAAACAAGCATCTTCCTTTCTTGAAAAACACCAAACAAAAATGTCTAGCATATACACCCCACTGTCAGCTATTTCTGGAGGAAAGAAGAACCTGAAGATGTGTGTGCGGGTTGCTCACATTTGGTTAATTCCAGATAAGAAAGTTCCAACTAACATCATTTTCATGAAAATGTTATTTTTTAAATTAACCAGTTACAAGCATATATTTCTTAACACCAGAAAGACATCACTGATTATTTTGTTGCCATTCTCTTTTTGTTGTTTAGGCATGAATGAATGAATAATTGAATTGAATATGACATAAGTTAGTTAGATTAGGTTCCATTTAACATGCTGCAAGTTTTAAAAAATATATACAATATACAATATATGCAATAAGACCAGCTATTGATAGCAATTACTTCTAATTATATTGCACAGCATAAACCTTTAGGAGAGACTACAACAGTATTTCATCAGTAAGAATTACGTTTCAACAGATAAATATGATCAATATGAGTTATGTTCAAATTTTTACCAATTATGTGCTTTTTTTTTAGATGGAATTGTCAAAGGTGCCTCTTTTAGTTTATTATTTTAACCACATATTTCCTACTGTTGTTGTCATCTATAGGGTGGACATATCCACGCCACAGTTAGAAAAGATTTGGTGGCAAAGTTCAGGTCAATGGTTGAGGAAGGGGGTACATATGAACTTCACAATGCAATCGTCGGTTTTAATGAAGGTCCATATAAGCTAACTTCGCACAAATACAAACTTAGTATGTTGCACAACTCAAGTTTTACCAAAAAAGACTTGCCTACTCTTCCTATCAATGTTTTTGAGTTCATGTCATTTAGTGAAATTCTCTCTTCAAATGTCGAGGACACATCTGTTGGTAAGACTTCGATTATGAATGTGTGTTGTACATTAGTTATAACTCTCTGCACTCCTTGAGAAAATTCTTACAATTGTTTTTACTTTTCTATACATAATATCAGATGTTATTGGTCATGTAATTGAAAGGGGTGATGTGAGGGAAACTGAAAAGGATGGCAGGAAGAGCAAAGTGATTGATCTCACTTTGCAAGATCTGGAGTAAGCTTTATCTTTTTATTTGTGTCTCATTCATGTAATATAATTTTGATTAACATTGTGTGGATGCATTGATTATTACCTAATATTTGATTACAGAAACAACCGTTTGCATTGCTCCCTTTGGGGGTGAACATGCTGACAAAATTGTGAGCTTTTTTACTAACCACGACAACTCTTCGCCTGTAGTATTGATATTGCAGTTTTGCAAGACACGCAAATATTTAGGTATTTCATAGTTTTTAGTTTCTACTTTCTATTAATATCCACGCATGGAATAGGAAATAATGTTCACTTGTTGTTCAATTTGTTAAAACTAGGTGCAATGGGAATTGCTAATGCATTTTTTGGGACTAAGCTGATACTTAATGGCGATTTACCTGATGTTGCTGCTTACATGGCAGGGTAAGCATTTACGTTTTTATAGAAAGTAGAAACTAAAAATTTATGACCTTAAACACAAATTTAGAACAGGTGTTTACAGAGTATCTCACTCAAATCAATTCTAACTAGCAGTCACAAGACTTTTATATAGGCTACATATTATAACATATATAATTTCTCATTTGTATGGACTTCTTTTGTAAAACTTGAGTTACTATAGTTACTACATCAATGAAACCATGATTGTTTCATTTAGAACATTCATTGGTTGCTATAATTGGTTCTGTTGAGCGGTTGAAACTTACTTCATTGCATATTCTATTTTCTTTTTTTGTAATTCAAATTAACCACTTCCCATGGTAAAATGCTGATTGTAACACATTCTAGCATTATAAATTCTTTTAGACAGGATGAAGGTATCAATCACACCTGAAACATACAGCCCAACACTGTAGCTTATGCAAAATCACCATTTCCTTGCAGTCATTTAATAGTCAATACGAATAGATAGAGATATGTGTTTATGCTCTTATATTTCTACAATTTGGAGACTTATGAATTTATTCATATATGGTTTATTTAAATTGTCGTGAGTTTTATGCTTTTTGCTACTTGAGTTTCATTCTTTTAATGACATTGGTATACTTTTATTCATATACTTATGAAAGTATGATTGAGTCAACTCAGGTAGTTGTCTATTTTAGAAATTTTTAAATATTATTTTGGATTCATCATTGATATTTATGTTCAAGATTTATATGCAAAAGGGGGTGAAATTTTTACAAGTGTGCAAGGTTCGGTACTTGCCACTATATGTGAGATCGAAACTGGGGTTGAGTGGTACTTTCAATCATGTACCCACTGTGCTTCATTGGTCACTGTTGACAATGGAATGATCCGTTGTCGCAAGTGCACAACGTGCAAAAGCGCTGTGCCTAGGTATCTAAATCTTATCCGAATATATATATTTTTTATTATACGTAGAAGTCTATTGATACGGTTGATTATTTGTTAGGTTCAAGCTGCATATCATTGTGATGGACGATACAGGGTCCACTCCCTTTGTTCTTTTTGATCGCCAAGTGACACAATTTATTGGGCGTAATGTGCAAGACTTAATCAATGAACGTGACAAGGTAGTGGATAAATGCATGGTCTATATATATATGACTTTTTTTTTACAAAGAATTTTCAACTAACATCTTCTAATTTTTCAATAGGGAGAACGAGCATGTGATTATCCTCCTGATTTTGATGTGCTTATTGACAAGCAAGTTCTTTTCAAAGTTGAGGTTGGTGAAGGAAATGTCGTAAAGAAGTATAGGAATTATGCCGTAAAGAAGGCATCTGATGATGTTGGTGTCATCGAACAATTCATGTCTAAGTATAATTTGGAGGTAGTTCATATCCGATATTACAATCTAGTGTATATGCAAAGATTGTGGATCACACATGTGGTAGGGAGAGAGGAATCGCAAGGATTGTAAGCCAATGGTGCCAGAATTCTCTATGTGTTGCAGGGAAGGGAGGATCAAAATTGCGTACCCACCATTGCCCGAACCTCTCACTGATTTGTATTACTCTGACAATAAAAGAAGCAAGTACTTTATGGAAAATATTCAATCTTTTAACAGTATGTTTGCCTTCACATCAATAGAATTTGGGGCAACAATGGTATATTTGCAAATAATCTTGAAACAAATGTGCTTTTATTGATAAACAATCATAGTCAAGGTAAAATTCAATGTTTAGTACAATCTGTGGGCTTAAAAGAGAGAATATTTTTTGGTATGTCAAAGCCAACCAAGAAGTTTTGTTGTGCTACGTTCCCAAAGATGACACCACCATGTCCTACTACAACAAAAGCAAAGCACACAGTCTCATAATCAATTGGAATAAAGGTGTTTATTGCATTCAAATGGACATCTCCGCCTGTAAAATGTGCAGTGATTATCGGGACCTCCAACTTGTTTAATGTGGTTTTGTAGCAAAGGCTCATTTTTTTAGTAGGATCCTTAACACGCTTTAACTTAACCATAGATGCCACCGCAGATTCTAACCTAGAATAAACATATTCTGGCACACAAGTTAATGTTGTTCCTGAATCAATCAAGGTGTTTCCTTTATTACCAAGTGTTGAGGAGTTGTCCTGAAATTCTATAACATGATCTCCAACACTAAATGCTTCCAAAGTTGTATAGTAAACTAGATTTAAAGGATCAGATTCTAAGGGAATTGATAAAGTCCCAGGCCCGTAAACCACTGATGTATCTCCAAAATTTAGTTTGCTAGAGATGTTATTAGAGTTTGAAAATAATGGCACCAAACAATAGGAAAATTTTCCACCAATTGAAGAACCCAATTGAGATATCAGAGACAAAGATCCGCGACCAAGGCCAATTGCTCCAGAGGCAGTCCCCTCAAGTACTAGAACATTATTTTTGTGTCCACATCCTATCACAAATCTTGGAAATGAGACAATAGAGAAATTATTAGAGTTCAAAGTAAGAATATCAACAAAAACATCTCCTTGTGAATTTGAGTTATCCAAATATAAAATATTATATTCACATTTTCTTTTGCCATCAGAAGAGCAATTTCTTTCTTCTACAGATTTACAAATGGGAGAAGAGCAAGGGACAGTTTTGTAGGTTGAGGATTTTAAAGGGTCAAACATTGGTGATGTTTGATTGAAACATGGTTTACACGCCTTACATTGAATCCAAACCAAGTTACTGGCTGTATCAATAATGCCATAAAGTTGAAATGGTGGGGTACCAATTGAATAACTCATGACATAACCGTAACCCATATACGGTGTTATAGGGCTTTGTGGCGTGTTATTTGGGGTAAGAGAAAACACATGGTTGAGATAACTTACACGGTTGATGGAATGATTCAAGATATTTGAAACTCGTTGAAATAGAGTCTCTGTGGTGATGTAGAATGGTGATCTTGAAGAGTCAGGACCAATAAGTTCCACGCTAAATCCACGATTTTGATTCTCACTGAGAGATGCTTCACAAAAACAAAAAAATATAAGAAGAGACAAATAAAATCTCATTGTGAAAATAACTAGTTAGAAAATACAATTGTGTAGTCAATGACTAGTAAAGTATTGATGGCTTGTTTTTATAGGATTCTCATTCTACATATATGTTTTTTTAGGGAATTCCACATATACGATGCTGCACAATATAATTTTAAGATATTAAATTTTAGTCAATACTTTACTTTTGACCAAATAAAATACAATTAATTTCTTTCAAAAAAATTAACTTTTATAACTTTCTTTTAAGGAATTAACTTTTATTACTTAAATATTTTGTTAATATAGTGTATTAAATGTGATAACCAATGCAAATTGAAATACTATAAAAATAATTTTAAAAAATCATTAAATACCCGTAATTATGAAATAAAATTGATAATTGAGAAATAAAATAAGTATTTTATTAAGAAAAATGAAATGCATTAAATTTTGAAAATTTTATTATTAAATATAGATAGATAGAGTTGACTTAAACCACTATTGTTTTGTCCTTGCGAGTTTAGCTTAGTCGGTAAGGATAGTGCATAATATATGCAAGGTCCGGGGTTCAAACCCCAGCCACCACAAAAACAAAAAAAAAACCACTATTATTCTCAGAAATAAATTTGATATAATGTCATTTAAAAAATAATATTGAATATTATAGTGTGTTAGATTCTAAAATAGTAATTGTAACACCCTAAACCCTTAATGCGATAAAACATGCAAATAATTCAATTATTCGAAAGAACTATTATGTTAGGTTCTAAAATAGTAATTGTAACACCTTAAACCCTTAATGCGATAAAGCATGCAAATAATTCAATTATTCGAAAGAGTTTAGATGTTATAACTTCAATTATCTTAAAACATGCATAACTATGTTTTTCAAAAGCTCGCAGCGGAAAATCATCATTTAAAATTATCTCAACAGCATAAAACAAATCTCAACAACTATGCCTCAGGTCTTATAATACATCACTAAATAAAATTCTAAATCTCATACATAAATGAGCAACAAGTTTCAACAAGACATAAATAAATAACATAAGTCTGACACCCAAATCATAGCCCTAAACTAGACCCCGCGCATAAGAAAAAGAGGTAGCTCCAAAGCTAGTCCTTAAGCAACTCATAAGCAATAAGAGAATCAGTCATGCACGCCGTCTACCCATTCATACAAATAGGTAGGCGGTCAACCAAAAAATCACTAGGGTTAGATTATATTCCACAAAATAAACATATAATCAAATAAATGCATAACAACATATTCGTCTTTCAATGTTCAATAAATAACTCTTAATTAAATGACGCAACACTAAATCATTACATCAACAATATTCTTCAAGTATGCTAAAAATAATCAAGCAACATATACAAGTTCACGTTTCCACATATTCACAACATTCACTAAATTTCACCAATGCACATAATCACTAAATTACATAGTCAAGTATGACACGTTTCACCAATCTCAAGTGCATGTGATGTTCTCGAAGCTTCTACATGCATGTGGTACCAAGTTCTGGATTCGGAAATGTTGTGAAAGTGACTCAAAATTGAAGAAATTGGAGTTCTGATGTTGTCAAAATCGGTGGCCGAATTAGATAGTTCGGGGGCCGATTTTGACTGAGTTTTTTTAGCCTTTTTCATGCGTATTTTTTCGGTGGCCGAAGAGCAAATTCGGTGGCCGAATTGTCGAAATAGAAAATAAATATATAACATATTTTGAGCTAGATTTGTTCCAACTTTATGAGGGATACTATTTTACTATAAATATCGGTGTTATCTCTCTTCCTTATCCTCTTTACTTTTCATTATTGCATATGATTAATTAAACAATTGTTAGGATAATTGCTTGTTTTGATCTAAGTTGTTTTTCATCAAAAGTTAATCTAATTCTTTGAATTATGTTTTAATAATTTGCTTAGAATAATTGAGTGCAAGTTCTATTCAATTCTTCAATTTCATATGCATTGTTTTTAATTGATAGCTTGGTATTATTAATCATATAGGTTTGGTATTGAAATTGTCTAAGTTTTGCAAATTGTGCAAGACACATTAAAGTTTGATTGAAATAAGATTTGTATTGTGAATCACACAATTCTACATTGAATCTTATTACACATAGGTTTATCTTTTTGCTTATTGTTGTGATTGTTCGCGCACGGTTCCAATAGTCGATTTGGTTGAAATAACTTTTTCTCAAAACTTCGGAAAACTTTTTCAAAAAGCTATTCACCCACCC
>Ga0228710_1010447_pt1 | contig 12407 bp, 5 predicted proteins | sample MedpolnodulmetaG_FD_177995 | JGI IMG/M metagenome (GOLD analysis project Ga0228710, IMG submission 177995) | Root nodule microbial communities from Medicago polymorpha collected in Santa Monica, California, United States - pink nodules | ecosystem: Host-associated > Plants > Roots > Nodule...
TGAAAAAGCAAAGATCAATGGACTTGGAAGTTTCTGAGACAGAATCTGTGCATGAGCAGCAACACCATGCACAAATGGCTTCTTTTGTTCCATTGTATTTCTCTTTTTGTTTGCTTCTTTTCTCTTTTGTTATTCTGTTTTGGAGAATTCCTTATCTTCTTTTTCTCTAATTTTTTTTACTCCATCTTAGTATTTAAATTGTATTATACTTCTTTTCTTTATGGATAAATCTACCCTTAGCTCCTCAATTATTTTAAGTTTGAATGTACGTCACAATTTAAGGAACTAAATTGCTAATTACAAATTTTTGTCCATACTTTTTCTAAATAAATTTTTACTAGGACGTATAGTCTTTTTTAAGTTAAAATTTGAATTTAAAAAAATAAAACATGAATATCTAAACCGAAATTTAGATAAGTTCGGATAATATTGATATTATAAAATTGAAATAAATAAATTAAAATTGATATAATACAAATAGAAAAGGCATATAAAGAACTTGTTAGTGTCCGTTTTTTCGCTTGTTAATATTATGGCACTTAATACATTACAAACTTAATAAAATCAACACATACATGCATATTATACTAAAAAGCACACATTATAAAGTAATAAGAATCAATTATGTTTGAACCATATGAAATAGTAAAAATCAATATATGTCACATTAAATTTGTCAAAAAATGTATTATTTCAAATAAAAAAAGTTAATATCAAATCCCACACTAAAAATAAAACAACAAAACATTAAAATATTTATATATGTAGTTTAGTTCGGTTTTAAAATAAATAATCTCAGAGTTAAATTACATCGACAACTAATGAAAATTCAAATTTTGACACTTCATATAAACAATTAGAAAATAAACCTAAAGGAGTGAGATGATCCTCATTAGATGTCCGAATCAAACATTATCTTTATAGACAAATGTTAGTTATTAGTTGTTTGGTTACATGAGAAAACGAAGAGAGAAAAAAAACAAGGAAAACATAAACTACTTAAAAAGGTCACACCAAAGATCCTTTAATCATCCACAGGAATAGTCGATGAAAGACAAGAGATGGGTTATTAGGTAACAACCATAAGTTCTACACCATTTGCTCCCAACTTAGATAGAAGAATATGATGCAAGAGTAGAGGGATAAATGTTAGCAACAAAGATCAAAATTTAACCTCCTCCTTAAACTCTTCACTGTCTCAACCCTTTAATCATCTAGCTTCACTTTTGGAACCAGTGTAAAAAAAAATTACACGGTCTTTTATACTCCTTCTATTGCATTTGATGTTAAGGAAACATGTACACCTAGGTTTTGCTACTACGCTAGAATATTATTTTTCAAGTGTATTTTGGCGTGTATTTTTTCACACGTATTTAGACAATATTAACGAGGATATAAATTTCCATAATGTTTTAGTGTAGTAATAAAATTTAGGGTTAAATAAGTTTTTGTTTTTTATAAAGTCCCCTTTGAATTGCGCTTATTTTGAGGTTATGAAAAATAGTTTATGCAAATAAATAAGCTTTTATATTAATTCATAAGTTCTTACTAACGAAAATTTTATCTTCATAAATTTTTTTTCATAAACTACCTTAAGAAGCTCATGAATAATAAATAAAAGCTTATTTATTTGCAGAAGCTATTTTTCATAAACTCAAGCGCAATCCAAACGGGCCCTAAATATCTTAAATGTTGTTTTTAGTCTCTCTAAAAAATTTAGCAAGTTTTGATCCCTCAATTATTTTTTCTTCACAACTTTTGGTCTCTAATTTAGTAATAAAAAATTTAAACTTGTGTATAATCTTCAAAATTTTGAATTATTTTTTACAGTCATATTTAGTACATTCTATAAATATCTCTTGCAAAAGTTTAAATATTTTTAGCAAGGGATAAAATAAATATGAATCTTTAAGTTTTTAGTGCTTAATAAATCATATTTAATTCATACTTTGTTAAAAAAAATAAAAAATAAAATAATAGGAGAGATGGTTATAAATATTTTACGCACATCTACGTAAAAATTCATTCAAAAATATGAAACATACACATGAATTTACTTAAATGCATAGACTATAAGTCATGATAGAAAATTTTAGGGGAGCAAAACTTGCTTAAATTTTTTAGAGGAGTTAAAAATAAAATTTGAGATATTTATAAAGATCAAAACTTCATTAAGTGTCAATAGTTTTTGAAAATTGTTGTTTCCACTTCAAATTTTACTTGAAACACATAGAAATTACACATTTAACTCCAAAGATAACCAACGTTCGACTTCCTTCATTTTCTTTGTTCCCGAACGGTACTTAGCTACCATTGAATTAAATGTGTAATTTCCATGTATTTTCAAGTAAAATCTAAAGTGGGAACAACAATGTTCATAGGTTTATTACCATTGCTTTTTTTATTTCAAATGTTTCCTAAAAACACATGAAAATGACTAAAATAAACCAGTTGTAGTTAACTACCGTCGGTTTTTTAGTTATAAGTCAGCGGTAGTTAATTGCTACTGAGGATATTTAAGTATTTTTCATATGCTGTTAGGAAGTTTTTGATGTTAGAAAAGCAATTTTCTAGTTTTTCCCTTTAATTTCCCATGGATTGTAAATTGGGACAATTTTGACTAAATTCCTTATCCGATTAAATCAAACTTTACTGGTTTGTGTTGGGTCAGAAGCATAAAATTTGTGGTCGGACCCGAAATAACTTAATTGGGTAATGACAAGTAGGTTTGTTCAAGTCATAAGACGTACAATTTTATTTTTTTTGAAGGAACGTACAATTTTTTTAAAATTCAAAATATATATGCATGTAATTAAATGACATTTTATTTATCAAAAGATTCAACATTTACAGTAAATAAATCTGGATCAACACATAATAATCTTACACTATATTAACTAAAAAAATAATTCTGGGTCTATAAATTTTTTGTAAAATTAATTCAAAAATTAAATCATACAAATGGATGAGAAGCACTTATCCAACAACCAAATAAAAAGTTGAGAATTTTCTTTCAACATACTGGGTTCACAAAATTTAAAATTTAAATCCATTACCTGAACAAAACACTTTATGGTGTGTTTGTTTAAGATTTTTTTAGAAAAAAAAAAATCTAATTTTTTTATAAAAAAAAAAAAAAAAACCGCTTTTGTTATTTTTAAGTGTTTGTTTAGGATTTTTAGAAAAAACCTATTTTGACTTTAAAACTAAAAGCTGCTAGGATTAACTTTTTTTCAAAATCTATTTTTTTTCAAAGACAATAAGGTAACACATGAATATTAAAAAAATATTTTTTTATAAAATCACTTTTTTTTGGGTTGTTAACAAACACAAATAACTTTAGATTTTTTTTAAATCTAAAAAAATCTTTAGATTTTCCCAACGCAAAATATATTTTCTTTTAAAAGCTAAAACTAAACACGCTCTAACCCGAACTAAATGTTTTGAGTTGGTTGAGTCATCAAGTTCATTAGATCGACCTGTATGTATTAGGAAAAATACAATCACATATCAGATAGATAAGACTCTTGATAAGAATTTATAAAGAAAAGACATTTTTCACCTTGATGAACCTGTTTTGTAAGGATGAATTTGCACCAAATTTCAACATGGTATTAAAACTTGTCAAATTCAAGGGCCGTCTATCTATCCACGCGCCAAGCCAAAAAAGAGTGTTGGATGTTAGGGGGTGTGGCCCTACCTATCCACGCGCCAAGGCCAAAATGAGTGTTCAACGTGAGGAGGGTGTATTGGAAAAAACCAAAGTCACTTTTGATAAGAATTTATAAAGAGGATCCACTCGGTTTAATAAGGATGAGTTAAATGTATCTATGAATATATTTGGAAGGATTGTCTTATGTGTGTCACTGCCGAAAGAATACAAATCCACTTTTTGCATCTTTTAACATTTTTAGACAAAATTAGACATCTAATTCAACATCTTGTTATAGTGTGAGCTCAATTTGGAATGTGGCATACCAATTACTAGTCACTAATGAACTAGCAATTGGGTAGTGCAAGTTTAGTTACTTCGGAAAACTAGCTTATTTTTGCTCAATCTAGATACAAACACTACTAAATCTTTGTACACATAAGACCAACAAAAAGAAATTAATTAGAATCATCTCTCTTCTTGAATTGATGATGAATTACATCCCTTACATATTTTAATTAATATTACGGCTACATTACATATATATCATCACTCATCAACACAGTTAGCTATAAAAGTTCAATAATTTCAACATCACAAAAACTACTAATTAATGTCTCATCAACAAAGTAATTTGTTAGAGACACAAACACATCCTTTGATTCTGTGGGGAACTAGCACATCGCAGGACACTTAGGAAAAGATGTTCATCACAAGGAATACATAGCTTTGAATCAGCCATGAAATCATACTCTTCTTGAGCTTGATCCAACAAGGCCTTGAAGAGTGGATGATGAAGCAATGCAATTTTGATCACATATCTTTTGTGATTCTCTCCTACATATACAACCATGTGACCTTTTGGTACATCACTTGGTATGGAGCAACTTTCATGCAGAGAAGACCATAAACCCCTCTTGCAACAATCTTCACAAGTAGCACAAGTTTTTACTATACTTCCCATTTTCTTGCATTTGTTAACACATCCTTTCAAAAATCTTGACTTCATAGTGCCTAGAGTATATGATGTAATGAGAGGGAGAGAAAAGTGTAGTGATGAGTACTTGGATGGAAAGTGATAAGGTTTATATAATGGTGGCATGGGGAAGAACCAATTGTGTGGATCAAGCATTAAATGGTTGAATGATTGGTAGCCTATGCTATTGCTAATTATGGGTATCAACATATGTAAACATACAATAATATTATTCAATTGCACCAATATTATGTTGATCGGAGTCGAACTGAAGTATTATAAAAAAATTAAAAAATAAAATCTTTGGTTCAAATTATGAAGATGGAAAACATGATTTGGAGGACTTTATTAATCGTGATCAATGAGATTAGTTATTGATTAAGCTGATAGATATTTTTCAGTTATATTTTTTATTAAAAAATTAGTTTGGAGGAGACACGCCTCTATGTAAAGACAGGAAGAACTACTAACTTCATTGAATATTTCAATGGAATTTTTGTATAATGTATTAACTATGTTTGGTGATCGAATATTTTCCACTTATATCGTAGTTATAAAAACACTATTATTGTTATAAAATAAATAAATTATTAAAGTTTTTCGGTTATTTATAGTTGCTGACCTTGTTTGTTAGCTAGGTAGTTTTTAGAGCATGGCACTGATCTTTGATACGAAACTGTACGAACATGTAAGGCAATGATTCAAAGATACATAAAATAAAATAATGTATATATAACTGATTTATTAATTAACAATATGACTCCTAGGAAGTATTGTAACTTTGTAAGGGCTCTGTCCTTGTATGCAATATTGTTGAAATTTTGAAGTTCTCAACTTTGAAGACCCCACAACTTTAGGGAGAAAAAGATAAGATATGAAAGAGGGATGGGATAAGTTTCTTGGGCAAAGTGCAAAACCCACTTATTTCAAATATAACGTGGGGGATGGATCAAATACATATGACATATCATATAATTAAGCACTTTCTTCATATTTTAGAGAAGAGAAGGTTGCAGATATACACCTCTTTTTTTTCTCTTTATTTTGAGTCGTAATTGTTGACTATTTTGTATTGTTAAGTGTTTTAATCGTAGGTGAGACAATTAATTTAGTGCTAGAAAGTGGATGATGATGCATATGTGAACTTTAGTCTTAGGTATACAATCCAATTTGCAAATCTCATTTATCATTATTTATCCAAAGTAGACCTAAAGAAAATGCCCTTACCTCAAATTTGTGTTCGAGGTATTGTCTGTTTTTGACCTTATTTGTTATTTGTAAAAGGCACCTCATTGAATTAAAGAGTGTGTGTTGTTTATAAATTACATCTAACTTCGATTTCAATTAATGTAAGACAAATACAATCAAATAGCAATTGTTATGTTATTCTAAGCATGCAGATACCTCTGAAGCATTTATATTGATGTCGCAATTAGAATTGCAGACCGCAATTTAGAATAATTTATGTGGTATTTTTAGTTAATGGATTTGATTTGAGGTCAGCAAGGGAAGTGGAGATGGAGTTACATCATTGAGTTTATTAATAATTTTGATATCATTTTGGATAGTTGCGTGGGATGAAATAATTAGTTTTATCTGCCACCTTTTATATATGCCGTTATCCTTGTCAATTTTATTAGTAGCTTTTTCAAAGCACTTATAGAGATTTGAATTTAATAGTCCCTTTTGGATTGGTGTTAGCACACTACTTTAAGTTAAAACATGTGTTTTCTAAATAAGGGCTAAATAGGGTACAATTCGTACAAAAGGTTACATATGTAAAGTCTCTTTGGTATTCTATATCTTGCAATAAGTTTTATTTTTCCCTTGCTTTATTTAGCTTGCAGGAAATGGGCTATGCCTTGCAAAAGGGTTAAGGGATGGAAGAAAATACAATTGGTTTCAGAGTGGAGAATGGAAGTCACAGTTCTTTATTACCACTCTAAACTTTGACCACACTATCTTTGAATTGATTCCCTTCCTATGTTTTCTCTCAATGGATTCGTTGTATTTAATTGACTTACATTCAACATGGCCACATAAATATTTGTCAAAATAACAATCGGGATTGCACACAGTCAAAAATTTAACGCAATCATGCAGTTAACACAACGATAGTCATTGGATCAAGATTAGCCGATTATATTTCAAATTCCGTATTTTTAGAGTTAATATGAAAAACAAAATGTTTATGTTTTCTGCTCTGTCCAATCTTAATTCATCAGACATCCATGTGTTGATTGTGTGAATACATGGGATTGTGACTAAAGACAATCCAAATTCCTAAATATTACATACACAACATTATAAACAAGAAGAAACCGAACAAACAAATGTTTAGTATAATTGTGGTATGCAACCACAAACACACCTACAACATCAAGGCTCTGGAGGTCTTTGCAACCGCAATACAGCATTGCGGTTGCATCCTTCACATTTGTCTATAACATTAAGGATGACAAGGCAAATGCAACTTACAACTATGATTATGTACCCTTGTTATAGATAAGTATTTTTTGGTATAATTAGGAAATTAAAATGTGAGATCAAAATTAACTTGATTCTATTTGAAGGATTGAGCATTTATAGTGAAGTAGATAGGTGAAGACAATGTTTGAGGTTGTGCTTGCTGGTCCTGTCATCTTATAAGAGACAGCACATTGGTTCATCTCCCTTTGAGACAAATGTAGATTGTGCTTAGTTGGTTTGAAATTGAAAGGTTCAGTTTTGCGCGTTCAGTTTTACACATGCATATGATTGTAACACTTACATTCCAGAAAGATGAGACACGTGAATCTAAAAAGCACCTCAATGGTTCTTATGAAAATTACTTACTATATGTACTTGCAAATTGCAATGCCATTTATTTCATGTTATATAACAAAAGTACATTACAACCAGTGTACTTCCACATTCTATCCTCATGTTGCCATTTTTATCAAATCAAAAGTATCTAGTCTTCTAGTCATTGTCACAATTCATAAGCAGAGGGACAAGTCTAAATAGTTGAAATGGATTGAACCTTATTTTTTTATAATTAAAGACGTGGAAGTATATGTCACCATAGACGTACCACAAAAATATGTCACCATAGTTTTATGCTGTTATTTATTTTCCAAAATGTCTACACAAAAAAATTAAAAAATATCATGGGTGTTAGGAGTTTGTAGGAGAGGACCAATGTTTGTTATGTGCCTGACATATTTTTAGGGAGGAGCGAAGAGCTTTAAGATGTACCTTACACATATAAATAGAGGTTAGTTTCAAAGCCGATCCAAATGATTGAAGCTTGTAAAATACTCTATTAGAGTGCCAAAAATCCTAATTACAATGATTTTCTACCCAAATAAATCCAATTCAATCCATCTATCATGTCACCTCTAATCATATAATCGATGTTTGAATGTTTATGTAAAACTTTTTTAATGTTGAGTGCATTGTGTATATATAGTAATTTTCATAAAAGTTTCCAAAGTTACCAATTTCATTCATATTTTGTCCAAATTTTGAGGGGACAAAATCACATTCTAAGTAGTGCTTCACGGACTAAAATTTTCATTTTAAATTATAAAAAGTAAAATCTGAGAATGATGCAAAATAGGGCATGTTATAGCCTTACAGATAAGGTACATGATAGATGAGTGTGTGAGTGAGGAATCAAGCAAAGGCATGCTGCACATGAGGTTTGGGCCATGAGACTCACGGGTGGGTGAAGATATTATGTCTCAATTACTCTTACAAGAGGCAGAACCAAAGGAAAATGGTTGATGATACCTCAAGAAATTATTCATATCATAAGTCATAGTTCAATTTATTCATCTTGTTCAATTATGACTGAGGTAGATAACAAATAAATAATAAGAACCGGTTGAATATAATCTAGGTCAAACCATATGACAAATTGTCTGGTTTTGTTTATTTATAGGTAATTGTTAACGATGTTAGTTTTCGATGATTGAATTCAGAACCTCCACCTTTCAACTCCATCAAAATATCTAATTACTGACCCGACCTGACCGTTTGAATCAACCGTTCCAATTTATAAAAAAATAAAATAATAAGAACCGGTTGAATATAATGGACGTCAAACCATAGGACAAATTTTATGATTTAGTTTTTTAGGGTTTAGGGTTTAGACAAATTAATTATGTTAGTTTCTGATGATTGAACTCAGGATCTCCTCCTTTGAACTCTTTCAAAATATCTAATTAATGACCCAACTGATTGAATCAACCGTTCTGAATTTTTAAAACAACAATTCATTTTTTATTATCAAGAAACAATAATTCATATAATTTTTATCTATTCATTAGTAACTGAATGAATTATTTGATTAGACACAACTATTCCACGTGCATTTCTGTGTTCTATTGAGCTGTCAATGAGTATTACATTATCATTTTTGTTCCCACTTCTCCCTAACGGTCCCATATTTCATCCCTCAATTAACATCTCTCCATGCTTCCTTCAGGGAAGCAAATTCTCTCGATTCTTTCTTCTTTCAGAAATCAGTTATGCTTAGAATACCGTTCCAATAAGCTTAAATTATTATAGTTTTGCGTCGGTTGAGATGTGAAAACTCAAAACCTTCTGAATCCAAATCTACTAGGACAGTGTTGATTTTTTTGTTACAACTTACAAAATTCATGATGCATTGTGAGTAGCCACAAAAATTGACGTGTAACATTCACTATTTTATAGTGCATGTACTACATCTAAAATCTATGTACTAATGATGAAATCTAGTGGTGGATTCGATGTTGAGACGGAGCCAGAAATTTAGCTTAGGGAGAACCGAGTTTAAGAGTACAACTTAGCAAAGAAAAAACAAATTTTTATATGTATAATATATTCAAGAAATTTAAGAAATCATATGATATATCCAAAGTTAATATGTATCCAAAATTATAAAATAAAATAAAAAAGATAAAAGAAAGATGAGTTCCTTGAGGCATGCTTTAGTACGACGAGACTAAATAAGATTTTTGAATATTGTAGAAAGAAACGTGAAACAACAAAATGTAAAGGTAAGATGATGAATTCAAGGTAAAATCATGAGCACGGAATCGTTGGTATGAGAGTGCATAAATAACACTTTATGCAATAAGTAAAAAAAATTGAGCGAAATTGTAACAATGAATCAAAAATTAATATTCGTTAAGGATTAATATTCTTTTGTAAATTGCAAACAAAACTTTACTTTATTTTTCATTGTTATGCGTTCTAAATAATAGTTAGTGTAATCTTGCTTAGAAACTTGAGTGTTCAAGGCTAAATAAATTGAGGGAAAAAAAAACTCATTATACAATATCATATAAAGTTCACAGAAAATAAATATAGCAACAGAAAAATATAAAACATTAATATGAAAAAAAAAATTATAATAATCTCGGGGGACTGTGGCCTCTGTTGTCCCCCTTCTAACTTCATCCCTCCGGCCATGGTTGGGATGATCAAAGAAATATCTGAGAAACTTACTCTTATTATTAATAACTTGAGAGGATCTAGATTGTGGATCAAATATGAAAGATAGATATAAGGTGTACACAGAAAATTTGACATAAATCATTGATCGTTATGTACAGTTAAACAACATGTGTTGTCATAGCACACTTTTGTGATATGCAAATTTTTGTATTAAAGTTACATAGTTTTTTTTTAGAGTGCTGCGGTGCATTTACATTGTGTTTTCCCATTCGACAATACTCTATATTTTTTAAGAGATAATGTGAAAGGATTAACTATTTAACCATTATGACAACTTTGCATGTGTACGAGTACGATAAGAATACAACAATACATCAATTTAAAAAAGAAAAATGTTAGCAACGTAACATTCTCTTTTTAACCTAATTCTAACATTCATTCTCTTATTAGATGAAATGTGTGTAAAATCCGTATTTTGAAAATACGTCTTGCTTAAAGTGCTGACACTCGTATGAGTTTCATCCATAAGAGAATAAATATTAGAGCGAATATTGCAAAAATGTGTTGCTAACACTCTTCTTTGAAAAACAGTAAGGTATATTATGGTAAATAAAAAAACCTAGGTTTTGTCATATAACATATTATGAAAGAGTTAAGTTCTACGATTCACAGCAAAAAAATCACAATAACATATTAAAAAGTACACAATTGTGTTTGATTACAACAACAAAGAAACTCAAATACATAAATAATATTATATCAATCTATGATAAAGCAACAAATTTTACTTGACAAAAAAAAAACCAACAAATTTCACTCGCAACTAAATAATGAGAAAAAAAAATGTCTCCAAAAAGTATCGTACATGCACTGGTACCTGGTATGTACTTAGTAAGCTACTTCATTGTTTTTTTTGTCTAAATCGGATATGCTTCTTGCGTAACTTGCAGATACTAATCGTTCGAGCCTTGTGAGACTCGAATGAATGAAAAAGAATTTTAACGTTGATGCATGTCTAATCTTGATTCAAACTCGGAAGATACTTCTTGTTTTACAAGTATCCAAAATTCAACATAATTGAAAAAGTCATGCGGTAGTAGTAGTAAAATGTTGGGAAAATACAATATTTAGTCATTTATGTTATTTAAGAATGGAAAATGCTAATAAGAGCATTTAAGGTATTGTTTAAACATCTAGAGGTAATAGTAACATTTGTATTGAAATTTGTCTAATTATGATTTTTACATGTGTTTAACTTGTATTTTCAAGACAAAATTTACTTTTATAGATTCCTTAAACAATACTTTTAAGTATTTGTCTCTAAGTATTTGTCTTGTCTCATAGATCTTTAAGTCACGTTACGTGTACAGTGGTAGTAGGGTGGGAATGAGCCGGGCTTTGCTTAAATAGGCTAGGCCTAGTTGAAAAAACTGAAGGAAAATCGAATGTTACAGAATAAAGCAGCGGATAAAATTTTTGATTTTCTTTCCTTGGATCATTACGAATTTACACATGAATCAGTGATTCAATTTTTACCTCGAAGTGTGGAATCTGAAAGCTGGAAACTGGAATCTCGATCACAGCAAAGCAAGCAGCAAAGCCTCTAGCAAATCCACACGAACGGTGCTCCTCCAAAACTCGGTGCTAGCAAAGGAATCAGAAGTTTCAGAGAGCTAGGGTTTCTTCAAGACGTGTAACCAAAAACTTCAGCACTAGGGTTCTATATATAGAACTCCGAGTGTGCTCTGCAAGTCAGAAGTCACTATTGAGCTTCAGTAAGCCCAATAACGAGTTTGGTAATTTTGCTAACTAACGCACCCTCATATATAAGTCATACATATATATTTCTCTTTTGACCGTTCTTTGTGTGTGACCCTATAGGTTCTAGTCACGTTGGCAATAATATTAAATCTAATATTTAATACTATAAACAATTAGCGGTATCTAACAACACATCATTGCTACCCAAGTGACAAAAATGTCAAGTGATCTGACGAAACCTTTCCACGATAATACTTACGTGTACGCTTACTCCTTTGTCCTAATATCTATATTGATTTCAAGGCATAGATTTTTTCACCCTTGTATAGATCAATATTTATATTTCTTGATTCCGAAATATATTGAATTACGAATAAGTCCAATATCTTATATTGACTTAGTTCGGCATGGCCATGCAGTTTTACAGTCATATTTCATCAAGAGGCCTAAAGATATAACTGCAGTTTATGAGGAGGGACAAATCCCATCTAGGACACTCATGTCCCTCAGCATGATTCATCAAGTACCCATCAACCAACGTTATGGTTATCCTTTTACAGACAACGTTAGAATGGCAACAAAACACTTGAG
>Ga0228710_1010449_pt1 | contig 12404 bp, 3 predicted proteins | sample MedpolnodulmetaG_FD_177995 | JGI IMG/M metagenome (GOLD analysis project Ga0228710, IMG submission 177995) | Root nodule microbial communities from Medicago polymorpha collected in Santa Monica, California, United States - pink nodules | ecosystem: Host-associated > Plants > Roots > Nodule...
CATTTAAGCCATTATTATTTATAAATTTTAACATTACATTTTTTTCAAGCTCAATAACGAATATATATCTATATTTGTTAAGATATACATCACCCATTACCACATACTAGTTCATGGTGGATTCTACGTGGGCCAGCTGAGCAAGTGGTTTACCGTATGTAAGTAATAAGAACCGTCTAATATCGAGGGTGCATCAATCATATCATGGAAAGATAAATTAAACCTTACTATAAATTAATCTTACAGGAAAAGATAAATTAATCCTTATGCATCAATCACATTGGGGTGTGAAAAATATAATGGAAAATGGAGAAATCTTTTACATTTTGAAAGAGTATTTTTCAGAGAAAAATAAATTAATTCTTATAATTAATTAATATATATTATTTTAAAAATATCACAACAACATAGATTAAGTATGGTTTTGGATGGACAATGTCCTTTACTTTGCACCGTGAGTAGATAGAGACTATTGACTTATAATTAAACACAATTGTTTTTACAAAGTGACTAATAATAAGATAGTATTTAAGTTGCTTGTAAAGATTCTCCTAAAAAAAAGTTGCTTTTAAAGATTAATTATATATTTTCTATTTGTAAGAGATGTTTTTTTCTTTTTTCTTTTTCTAATTTGGTTTGTGTAGATATGGTATGAAATGAAACAGAGAAGGGGTAAAAAATAGTTTTGACAAATGAGATGAAGACACAAAATTAGAAAGTGAAGAGCGTGATTGTCGGAGAGATGAAAAGAGGGTCGAACACGTTGATGGTACCATGCAATTGTGAAGCTATTACCTCTCATTCATTTTCCTTCTTAGTTTTAACACTACAAAATAAAACCTTTGCTTGTCAACCTATCCCAATTTGACTCTTCCTTCCTTCCTTACTTCCTGTGTGCCTCAAAACTCACACATAATCTCTCCCCCGCAACCTGAGGATTCAAATATTTAACCGTCAACTTTCTATAACAACCACCTGAAATAACCGAGTTCTGGTGGGCTCATTGTTCAATATTGTTTCATTTTCCAATTTTGAATTATATATGGTTGTTATTATTTGATGGTAACTAATCATGAATATAATCATTCTGACTTGTTTCTATTTTTTGTAGTGTAAAAGAAAAAGAAAAAGAAAAAATTAACTTAAGGGAGAGGGAGAGAGATATAAATGGGAGATTCGCCACATAAAGGAGGGGGAGATGGCTGTAAGTCATTGATGGAAGACCTCCTCGGACTTCTAAGGATCCGCATTAAGCGTGGCGTCAACCTTGCCGTTCGTGATGTTAATACTAGTGATCCATACGTCGTCGTTAAGATGGGCAAGCAGGTTACTTATATTATCTCTTTCTTTCTATTTCCATACCATGTTAATTAATGCACATAATTTCAATTGAATAGAAAACTTTGCATAGTAAGTTTGTATAAAATATATTTTCTAAAAATACACTCAAACATGATTTTTTTTTCCCTTCAGAGACTCAAGACTCATGTGATTAAAAAGGATGTCAACCCTGAGTGGAATCAAGACCTTACACTATCTATCACAGATCCCATTCTTCCATTCAAACTGGTAAAAAAAATCGCCTTTATGGAGATGTTGAGAATTATAAAAAAAAAAAAAAACTAATTTGCCTTGTTTAACTGAATATTGAATATTGCAGACTGTGTATGACTATGACACATTTAGCAAAGATGACAAAATGGGAGATGCTGATTTTGACCTCTCACCATATATAGAGGCCTTAAAGACGAACTTAGAAGGCCTCCCAGAAGGTACTATAATCACCAGAATACAACCGTGCAGACAAAACTGCTTGGCAGAGGAGAGTTGCATCACTTATTCCAATGGCAAAGTTGTCCAAGATGTTGTCCTTAGATTGAGAAATGTTGAATGTGGTGAAGTGGAAATTCAATTGCAATGGATCGATCTTCCCGGTTCCAGGGGTTTATAAGCTTCGATTAAATGAAAATTCCCATTCTTTGTTTCATTAGTTGTTACTAGAGACTGCATATAAGGTTTGCTTTGTTGAACAAAATATCCGTTCTTTATTGGATTTTAGGGCATTGTTAGTAGGGTTGAATACCTAATTTTCCCTTATGCTTCATGTCTTCTCCGTCTCCTCTCCTCCGGAAGCTTGTTCCATTGGGACTCAATTTGTATTTCATGTATTTTGCTAGTCAGTCTGCTACTAGATGCCAGCAAGTATCATATTGTTTTTCATGAAGGAAAAAAAAATGGTTTAATATAATTTGGGAAACATTATATTGTTATTGTTTCCGACATATGTTCAAAAGTTCTTGAGAGCCATAGTTGGTCCTAAAGTTTATCTTTGTAAAGTGAGTAATTTTATAAAATTAATTATGAAGGTCAATAAATATGTGTAAAAATAAATTGGTATCCGAGTCTCGCCTAGTTAGTTACTAAAGTATTAGAAAAATAGTAAGGGTTTTAGATTAATTGCAGTCAGTTGCAAATTTATCAAACTTCATGTAGTCCCAACAACAACAATAATATATGGTTTATATTGTGTTTCTATACAAGTTCCCGCTTTAAATGTCCCAACAAGTAGACGGTGGGATTAAATCCACCAGGATTAAATCTACCAGGTTAGTCGGTCTTTAAGTTAGATATCGAGTTAAAGAAAATGATTTAAAACAATCCTCTAGTTTGGAGGAGGGAGATTATCATGAGTTTATTATTAGTACTAGCGAAAAGATGGACATTCACGTGCCCGTCTATATGCTCTTTTTTATTGTGCTAATATTTGAAAATTATGAACGGTGTTTTTTATTAAATTTTGATTTTGATTAAAAGTACAAATATAAATGATTTTTGTTTTCAAATTATAACAAATCAAACTAACCATGATTATTTATTTCAATGACACCAACGATATAGCAAAAAAATATAATTTAAATTCTTTTTTTTAATGATATCGACAAAGATCTTTATTATAGAAAAAGTTATTTAAAAGTATAATTGGGATAATGAAAAAATAAGTATAGATACACTCATCTAGTTTGTTACACTTTTTAAAGGATAAAGAAAAAAAATGGGCATATATATACTCATATCATGTTTGTCACACTTTTATTTTAATATTTTTTATTCTTATCTATTTGTTACATGTGTTATTTGTATTGAAAGTTGAGGGTAATTTTGGAAAGAGAAAAGGTAAGTCTAAAATAGCTAAAACATGTCATTTTCTTTATATATAACTAGCGAAAAGACGGACACTCACGTGCTCGTCTTTCCGGTCTTTTTATTACGTTAAAGTTTGAAATTATGAACGGTGTTTTTTATGAAATTTTGACTAAGACTAAAAATATAAATGTTTGTTGATTTCAAGTTATAACAAACCAAACTAATTATGATTATCTTATTTTAATGACACTAATAATATAAAAAAAAATCTAAATTCTTTTTTTTAATGACACCGACAACAATTTTATTATAGAAAAAATTATTTAAGGGTATAATTGAAATGATGAAAAAGTAGGTATAAAATATAGAAAAAGACTTAGGTACAATTCCTTAGGTGCTTTTCGTATGGTTCTTAACTAAATTCATCATGATTTTCTTAAATCCATAATTCTCTCAAAGTTTGTTATCTCCAAAAAAGTTGTATTTTTAGTTAAAAACCATACGAAAAGCACCTAAAGAATTGTACCTAAGTTTTCTCCATAAATATATTCATCTAGTTTGTTACACTTTTTAAATGATAAAGGAAAAAAAAAATTATATATTCATATCGTGTTTGTTACATTTGTATTGAAAATTGATGGTATTTTTGGAAAGAAAAATTCAGCCCAAAAGTGCTGAAATAGATAGTTTTCTTTATATATAATATAGAATAGATATAGATTATTAGCGAGTCAAAAAATTTTAGGCTTAAATGCAATTTTGATCTCCCTATTTTCAAAATTGTTAACTTTTGAGATCCCATTTTTTAAAACTGGCATTTTGATCCCCCTAGTTTCAAAATCAACAAAGAAATTTGGTCTCCCTCCTCTCATGATGATGTGCATGTTTGTTAATGATGTGGATTCTACATGTCATTGCCTATTTGACACATCATTTTCATGTCATTTTAATTAAGAATTGTATATTAAAATATCATAAAATTAAATTTCAAATTAATATTGAAATGAAAAAAAATTGGGGGGAATAAAATTAGAAACCCTAAATTGTTCTTCTATTCCCAAATTGAAGAGAAAATTCTCAAATTGAAGACCCAAGAACAGATCCGGAGATGTTCATCTTCCTTCCAAATTAATTTTCGTCTTAATATAAATTTGTAATTTAATTTTATGATATTTTAATATATATATATATATATATATATATATAATCTTTAACTAAAATGATATGGAAATGAGGTGTCAAATGATGTACTATGTAGACAATGACATGTAGGATTCACATTATTAACGAGCATGCCACATCATCATGAAAGGAGGGGGACCAATTTTTTATTTTTTTAACTAGATGTTCGACCCGTGCGACACACGGGTCCTAATAGAGATCAATAAGTTATATTATATATTTATTGATGTTAAATAAGTTGTAGGAAAAAAATTGACCTTATGAGACTTAGTTTAATAGGATTTTATGGTGCACCCGTGAGAGAGTTATGTGATTTTTCATCATAATTATTGGCCTTTGAACTGATATACCAGTTCCAGACAAACAACTTGAAGATGCATTAATATTGGTGAGGATTCAAATACGTCAAAGCAATTTTACTATGTATAATTGTTCCGAGGAGTTGTTTATAGCAAGTGAAATACTATATGTGGATGTGCCACTGCCAACATGCTGCAGCAGGGGCTAAAAGTTGTGATATACTCTTTTTTATGAACAGACTTGTGATATACTATTGCTTGGATGAAAAGAATATTATACATAGGTGTTTGTGAAAAATACACGCCGCTATGTAGCTTGAATATTTTATAAAGAGATAAGCTCTAGTGTATTAAGATGATGATTGTATATGATTCTTTTAAAAAAAACAAAACGATGCTTGTATGAGTTCATGCATGTACTACATTTCCACTTGTAACATTTCGTATGCTATATATGAGTAGTGAAATCTTGATATTCTTCGATTAAAATCTTCATTAAAGATCTGTCAAAAGTTTATGCAACACAGTACATTGCCAAATAAAAATAAACAAAAATGAAAGGCACCAAATTAAAATATTGATCTCTATGAATGACTGTATGCACATATTTTTTGAGATCCACCATAACATTTTACTGACACCAATTAACAGTAAACAAAAATGAAAGGGAAGTGTCGTATGTAGGGGTGATTTTAATTTAGGCTTCAATCCAATAAATCTAAAACGCACTAACCATCGCATGAATGCCACTATCATGGCAGTGGTGGTGTTTGGACGAACATGTCAAATACTAGAACTTTATTAGCTAAAATGAAAGCCAAATCAAATAGATTTATATTTAAGGGAAATGCTAACCGGTACCTTTGGGCACTGATTAAGTATACTAAAAAGGTAATTATATAGTAGTTAATACATTGAAATTATGTAATTAATTTATAAAAAGTCAAAAACAGTTTCTTTTTATGGTAATAATTTCCTTTTTTGGTATGCTTAACCACCAGTTAGCATGACCCTATATTTAATTAGGGTTAATATGTATTCACCCCCTGTAATTTGGGCGAGTTCTGGTTTACCTCTGTAAAAAAAAAGTTTAGATTACAACCCTATAATATGAAGATTCTCCACAAAACACCCTTGTAATATGAAGATTCTCCACAAAACACCTCTGACCCCATCCAGACGCTGACGTGGCACGCCACTGTGTAATTATTTTTATTTTTATTTTTTTTAAAACCTGACACGTGTGTAATGGACACTGACGTGGCATGCCACTGTGTAATTATTTTAATTTTAATTTTTTAAAACATGAAAATTAATTTTAAAAAATTTTAAAATAAGAGAAAAAAAATTAAAAAAACGAAAAAATTTGGATTAAAAAAACATTAAAAAATTAGCTTATATTATTTTTTAAAACATGAAAATTAATATTTTTTTTACCAAAACATTAAAAAAATTAGCTTATATTATTTTTTTCCGAATGTTTTTAAAATTTTAATATAATTTGGATTTTTTTAAATTTTTTTATTTTATATATAATTTTTTGAGAAATATATATATAAAGAAAACAACCCCTTTTAGTTTTTTTGGACTGGCTATATCTTTTCAAAAATGCCCTCAATTTTCAATACAAATAACACATGTAACAAATAGATAAGAATAAATTTAAATATTAAAAAAATTTCCAGATTTTTTTTATCCTCGATCTTTAAATATTAAAAAATATTCTCAAATCTGTAACACGTTGTAAAAAAAAGTTTGGAATCAAATTTTCGAAAAAAAAATCTAAATTTTCCTAAATTTGTATCCAAATTTTTAAAAATAAAAATATTTTCCAGATTTTTTTTTTGTTGAGCAAATTTAAAAAACTTCTTTTTCAAAAAAAAAATCTGTTTTAATTTCGAAAAATGTATATTTCCATATTTTCGAAAATAATTTAATTTTTTTTCGAAATAAAAATTTTGAAATTTCGAAAATAATTTGAAAAATTTATGGAAAATTAATTTTTTTTAAATATATATTTTTCGTAAATTATAAATTTTGGAATTTTCGAAAAATGTACATTTCAAAATATTAAAAAAATTGAAAATTATTTTTTGTAATAAAAAAAAATCCTGATTTTATTTTTAACTTTTACAAATTTTTAAATTTTTTTTAAAAAAACAAAATTAATTATACAGTCAGCATGCCACATAATCAGATATGCACAGTCAGCATGCCACTCAGCTCACCACGTCAGCAATTCTGCACAGTCACATGGTTCAGGGGCTAAAATCAAAGAATCTTATTTTACAGGGTTGGAATCTAAACTTTTTTTTTTACAGGGGGTAAACCGAAACTCGCCCAAATTACAGGGGGTAAATACATATTAACCCATTTAATTATCATACATTAAAAAATCACACAAAGCTTTAATGTAATTTTTTAATTCCAAGCAAAAACTTTTTTTAATTCAAAGCAAAAACTATTTTTAATTCCAAGTAAAAACTATTTTTCTTACTTATAATCTGACTGAAGTTTATAAACAAAATCAATTTTAAGAGGGAACAAAAGAAGCCATCCGAAAGAAAAAAAACCAAAACCAATCCTAAAGGGCCAAACCACACCAACGTACACTGAAAATCCAGTATGGCACACATACAATCAGCCAGACAAAACATAAATGATAAACTTGTATTCAGTACCAAAGCACTTGTTGACCAAAACATTGCTATGTTGCCGCTACATTACTGTACCACCAGGAAACTCTAGCGTACCACATTGAAAGCTTCAATGTATTCTTCATTTCCTTCTCTTTATCTCAACCATGGAAAGATTCTACCTCCATCTGAATAAATCTCAAACCTCCATCTGAATAAGTCTCAAACAAAGTTGTGAGTGATCTAGTCATTTTTGTTGCTGATACATCTGCAGTTATGGATAAAGTTTGATTGTAAGGGAGAAAGAATTTTCCATTATATAACATGATGAAGTTGTAGGGGAGTAAGATCAATTTCTTTTAAGGCATAAACGAAGCAGGATACTGTAAATGATAGAAAGTGTATTGGTAATATACCGTTAATAGTTTGAAAGAACATTTAAATATGGGTAATGAATGATGTTGATATAAGGGCCAAATTAATAATGGGGCGAGGAAAATTCAAATTTAAATGAAGAAGGCAGAAAGTCACCAAAGATTGGGACGTGTAAAAGCTTCTTAACGAAGCTAGGTTTAGTTGTTGAGGAGGGAATTAAGGCATAACATTAGGGCTAACCAATAGCTAAACATTACACATGTAAAAGCTTCTTAAGGAAACTAAGTTAAGTTGTTAAGGAGGGAATTAAGGCTTGTAATTAGGGTAAACCAATAGTTAAACCTTATAAGCCTTTAGAATAAGAAGATTAGGGGGATCAAAATGCTGGTTAAAAAATGGGATATCAAAAGTCAACAATTTTAAAAATAAGGGGATCAAAATTGCATTTAAACCAAAAAAATTAATAATGCTTCTTTCAAAAGATAAATTATTAGTATTCTAAAAGCTAAATGGCATGCACTAACATATCATTCTATCCATTTTATGTACGAAGTTAACTAAGAAAATGATCTTCATTACCTCTCATATTTATAGAGAAGACAATCATTGTGTCAATAAAATTATTTCTCTTCGATTGGTTACAAAATACTGATTTTGCTTGGTGGGATACTACTCCCTCTTGTACATGGATTTCATCACTATCATATGATGTTTTTTCACTATAATTTTTGCTTAAAAAACTTGATATTGATTAATCACAACTAGTGTTCAAATACACACTTGAAATTATGGTTAATGACAATCAAAATATGATTATGACAGTTTTAAATATAACCTAAAAGTTAAGAATTTGAATTTTTTTTCTTACTCTATATAATGTGAATTATTCAAATTGGTTTGTATATGTTTCAAAAGTTTAGACATTAACATGTATTTATTATTCACTTTTTGCAATTTGGTCCTTATATTTTTCTAAATTTTCAAATGAGTTCCATATTTTGCAAATTTTCCAATTTGCCCCTATTAATTATAAGGTGGACCAGATTGTAAAAGAAAAATCTAAAGATAGACGCACGCCTAAAACTCATTTATAATTATTAAGATATGTAGACAAAGTTTCTAAGGCGTTTTGAGTCTCGAATAAGGAATAACTAAACCAATCGCCGTTAACTCTTGATTATATGTTTTAGATCCTATTTATGTCTCGGATGATTGTTGTTGAGAGGCCACCACCAAATGTTTGTGAGGTATTTCTAATATCTAATTCCTAATATCTTCATAAATCAAACATGTCATCGTAGATCCTAGTAAATACTGGAATTACTCGAGTAAACCAACATTTATTTCAATCATATAAGAGATAATTTCCAAAATCTTCGAGATGTATCTTTCAAAGATAACTTATGGGTAAAATAGTCTTTCGAAAGATAAGCTAAAATCCTTTGGGATGTATCTACCTGACATATGTATTAAGGGTAAAAACATAATTTTGAAGAGTTTAAGTGACATGGATGAGGCCTAAAAAGAACTCCTTCCAAAAAACTACTATATATTTTTAGTAAAAAAAGGGTTGCATTGCTTGTGTTAATGGGCCACCCATTGTGAAGATAAAAAATGAATTTTTGTCCAAATGGTTCCCTATTTGAAATTGTTCTTTAAGCTTCCTTGTTTGCTCTTAGACACCCTAAAATTATCTTTTTACCTCCAATAATTGTTACATGTCATTCGCCGATCTATGATAGTTGACTGTCGTTTTAGATCTAGAGCTGTATATAAGGTATAGGTGTTTGTGGTGCAGTTTGGTTCAGCTTTGAGGCTAAAAGTCATCCGAACTGCAAGATAGAAAAACATGCAGTTTGGTTTGGTTCAGTTGAGTTTTAAAATGAAAACCGAACCAAACCAAACCAATGCAGTTTGGATTGGTTCGACTGTTACATTTTTTTGCGAGCCAATACAATTTTTTGTTTTCAACATTAAAATCAAGTTAAAAGTTAAAAACAACTTATTTTCAACAATGTTCCCATAAACATAGACCAAATTAAAAACATGGACCAGAAAACTCTTATCATTCTCTAAAAAATTTCATTGAGTTTTTATTCAAGATATATCTAACATTAGCATATATCCAGAAGTGCAATTATAATTAAGTTAAAGCACAAAAATATAATTTTAAAATCAAAACCATAGGAAAAACTTAACAAGAGGATAAATATGTCGTAGTCAAAAAAACAAAAAAGGAAAAAAAACATCCTATTCTTTAAATTTTCTCATTGAATTTCTATGAGTACTGGGTTGGTGACTGAAGTTTTAATTAGTGTTTCTCTTATGCTGTAGTTTAGTTTGGTTGTTAAAATAAAAACCACAAACTGAACCGAACCATGCAGTTGAGTAAAAAAATGATATGAATACACCCAAACCAAATGTGGTTTTCAGTTTAGGTTGGTTCGGTTTGCAGTTTTTCTATTAGGTTAGTTTGATTTCGAACACCCCTGGTATAAGGAACATGTTTCTTTTTTGGCTAAAATATGGTTTTGGTCCCTGCAAATATGCCTCGTTTTGGTTTTAGTCCCTGTAAATTTTTTTTGTTGTTTTTGGTCCCTGCAAATTTGTCTCGTTTTGGTTTTGGTCCCTGACCCCACTTTAGTGATGATTTGCACACGTGACACATGATGATTGAATCCATTCATTAGAAAAATAGTCCCTGCAAAATCTTTTGATTTTTAAAAAGATCCCTGCAAAATCTTTTGTTTTTGAAAACAGTCCCTCCAGGGACTATTTTTTTTTTAGAGGGACCAAAACCTTCTTCCTATTTTTGTACTTGCAGGTCGATCTGGAACAATCATTAACTACTGTAGACTAGCGAACGACTATTAATTGTTGTTGGGATAAAAAGGTAATTCCAAAACGTCTAAGAGCAAATAAAGAAGATTAAAAAGCAATTTTCCTCCACTTTTAGTTTGTCAAACTTCTTTGTCCATTTTCACTCCACTGTCTTAAAAACACATACTCCAGTACCTGACTCTCGTCATCCATTTTCGCGACACCCATGTCCCGGCCATTTCAATCAACTTACTTCACACTTGTTTTAACATTGACTATGCACTCACTCTCAATCTAATTCCCTAATGTGTTGGCTAAGATTACAATGTCGTCCAAGATGGAGAAATTTGTTGTTGCCAAAAAATATATAAATTAGCAATCATATATCTGATGACATTGTCTTCTCCATACTGTCAAAGTTTCCCATCAAATATTCGAAGCTATTTCAATGTGTATGCAAATCATAAATTCTCTTGTTTTAAAACCCTCTTTTCACGTTATAAAAAAAAGAAAAAAACATCTTTTCATGACAATATTTTGCACCAATATCATGTCTTATTAGGATGATACATCACTCATCCTTGAGCAGCAAACTGTACCTGCCATGATGGGTGATCAAGTCCACACATGGAGCAATTTTTCCATAGACACAGACACAAATCAAATTTATTTGGATGCGCGCACACAAATCAAAAATTAAAAAATAAATTATTTAATCATATCATTTAAATCTTTTCTCTTTTATTTTTTTCCATTTGTGAGTGTATACCTAAATAAAATTGATTTATGGTTGTGCATATATTAGAATTTTCCCCACACATCTGTTGAAGCTCCAGTGTTAAATTATTTTGATATCAATCTAACAATATTTTTTATTTTTTTTGTCAAAATCAATCTAACAATATTTAAATTGTGTATCCTAAGTACTAACGCAATCTTCAAATTATTTATATTTTGATGTTGTACAAAGTTAAGATAGATATTTTGTGGATGCATCAATTATTGGTTATTGTATGACTCAATAGATTCTACTGCATGTGTTGCTCCAAAAACAAAAAGATTCTTTTAGCCATTTTACCCGATATATAATTGGTAATTACTAATTAAAAATAGAAAATAAAAGCTTGATGTGGCTGAAAAACCATGTGGCAAAGAACCATTGGCCCAACGGGATCCTGATAGATTCCGTTCAAGAATCGTTTGTTTCTTTTCTTCATCTCGCCTCATCGCCATCGCCATCGCAATGCAAAAGAATCTTTGCCAAAAAAGATCATTATTTAACTTAAGAGCCACGTATTAGATGATTCATTAGTTTTTGTCTTAATCTTTCTCAAAAAACACCACCAATAAAAATATGTATTCACCACCCAAAAAAAATCTTTCTCAAAAAAGATTTGGGTAATCCAAAATTTAGTGAAGAGGTAAACAATATCTAGAAGTAAGAAAAAGGTATATATACTTGAATTTTTTTTTTGTTACAACTTGAGAAGTTTGTTACAAAATATGAATTTTAAGGTATATATAGCATCACCAACTGCTTAATGAAAATTCGGTTTTGTTTTCATTTGGAAAATTGATCTCTATTTCCACAAAATTGCAATTTTGATCTCCATTCTTTTAATTGTACAATTTTGATCCCTTGTTTTAATTTTTGTCTACTAATTATCATCCTCTTTAATGATAATGATGTAACAATAAATTATTCTCTTCTTCTCCTTTTTCTCTTCTTTTTTTATTCAAAATAAATTATTCTTTTCGATAGAAAAAATATAAATTATTTTATTTGATTTATGTCATTTCAATTGATCTTATTTTATTTACGGATGATTATCGCAACCAAATTTAAAGCTATGTTTTTAAAAACTTTCAACAATCAGGCCTTCGTATATGTTAGATCATCTAATATAACTCGACCCATTAATCTAAGTGACCAGACTGTTTTTTTTTT
>Ga0228710_1010453_pt1 | contig 12400 bp, 9 predicted proteins | sample MedpolnodulmetaG_FD_177995 | JGI IMG/M metagenome (GOLD analysis project Ga0228710, IMG submission 177995) | Root nodule microbial communities from Medicago polymorpha collected in Santa Monica, California, United States - pink nodules | ecosystem: Host-associated > Plants > Roots > Nodule...
CTTCTCAACAAATCTTAAATATATCAAGTGTGAATACTTACCAAGCCAGTTGCATATGAGATCATATTCCCCAGCATAAACAAGCAAATCAATTCCATCCTCAAGAAGGATAGGAATACCAACTTCAAGATTCCTCATCCAGTCCACCAACATAGCCATATAAACTTCAGTGCTACAAGAAACAAAACGAATTTTGCCAACCCCTAGTGAATCCCGAACAGATTCTTGGTTCAGAAACTTTTCCATGTTTGAAAAATCATAGCAGAGACTCCCCTCACACTTCTTTCTGATATCATAGTACTGCAACAAAAGTATATAACAACTAGTAAAAATTATGAAAACACCCATATATTGCTTGAAGATTACAATTTCCATAAATATGGGTTTCTTCGAACCTATCATCGAAGCAGCATTGAAGACATTCTAAACATTTTTGATAAAACCTCTGAATTAAAAACTATTGTGGTTTAGCGCAAGTAGTTGATGCACAGTGTGTGAGCATTGTAAATTGCAGGGGTACCGAGATCGATTCCAATTGAATAAAAAAAACTCCTGATTAAAATATCCTCAGCTGAGAAAGAGTTAAAGGAGGTGTGTACAAAACAGACTTTGGGTTTGGAAAATGATTGATTATCAGAATGAGTACTTAGTGTTGGGAGTGCATATCAATTAAACTGTTCCAAATCCTGATAAACTGATTAATTAGAACTCTCCATGGTATACAGTATTTTAGCATCTCTTTTTCCAAATAGATTGCTTGAACTGTATATCTTTAACTATGCCTCATTCTCAATGAGCTTTCATGTAAGGCCTCTGTCACAAAAAAGGTACTAACGAGATGTCAACTACACAGAAGAGGAGGAAATTGTTTGCTCACATTTACACCTCCAGCATGTAACAAGATGTCATTGAAAATGAGATTACAGGCTACATTTGCACTCAGGCAAGCAATTTTTCCATCGGTTCCTGAAAGGATTAAAACAAATATTAAAGATAAATGTACCAGAAGCCAACCAGGAGAAGATTCTTAACAAGCGGGAGCATTGGTTTTAGAAGAGAAACAGGTTTGGTCAAAAAGAAAAAAAGAAAAAAAGGCAGTGATTCTTGACAATTTACTTCAGGTGAAATGATAAGAAAATATTTAGGGCACATTAGATTTGTTTAAAAATGAAGGATAGAACAAAATGAATTTTGTTCAAAGCTTGGTTTTAAACAAAACAAAACTAAAGATGAAGCATTAAATAGAATTCTAAAATTTATTGTTCATTAATCGACAAACAAGAAGAGGAACCAACAGTAGTTTTATGATTCAATTTTATATCCCTTGCGATTCTGTTTGTAAAGTCCCTCAGGATGCATCAAATGCAACCTTAAAGTTTACATGATCATTGGAAATCAACAAACTCATGCTCTCAATATAAACTTCCATAACTGAAATTGCAAATGAATTTTGTAAACTTTCCAATCATTTAGAATCAGATTTAGTAATCCACGTTTTATGCCAACTATATACTTGTAAAGAATATGCAAGATATATTTGTAGTTTAAATATATACATGCATGAGTGTTATGGATCGTAGTCAGCAACACAGAGGCAGGTGGACTTCATATGTCAAGAAATACAAATGTAAATTACCGCATAACTTTATTGCCAATTCACAGGCTGGAACCAACACTTTGCCAAGAAGTGCATGTGTAACCTTTGTAATTAAGCCCATCTCCAGTGCATAATCTGGGTAGGCTTTATACTGAATTGCAGGATTAGTAAGCCCATTACCAATGGCCAATCCCTGTTCAAACAATTAAAAATAAAATACACTGGTTTCCTATATAAAGTCAGAATGTTTCACTCTATGATGTAACAAAATAGACCTTCAAATTTATATGAATTCCTTCATTAGCTTGGTTTCCTTGACGGATACGAGATGCTAAAGCAGGAATATAGTGTCCAGCATATGATTCACCTGTAATAAAAAAGTCATTCTTTGCATATTGGGGATGCTCTGCAAAGAAGGCCTGAGGAAAAAAACAAAAGAAAAACTGTTAAGATGCAATTGTAGTTTTATTTTATATTATTTTTACTATGAATTGACATGTGTATTACCCGTTCGACTCTACTGAAATAAAATGAAACACCTGAACCCACATTTGTATGAAGCCCGTAATTTTTTTTACTTTAAATTTGTAAATAACAACTTTTTTAATTTGTGTGAATCATGATGACCTAATGCCAGTTTTCTGCAAATTCGAACAGGCCTCATGGATTACAGATGCTATGATTCTTCAGAAGACCAGAGATTCGTAGATCTATGTAAAAGAGAGTATGGATGACTTTGATTTATAGGACTTGGACTTTATAGTGTGAAAGAAATCTAAAATTCTTGATGTCTAAATATGAGTAAAGGTTGTTTATGTCCACTTTAAAATCTCAGTTGGTGGTTCTTGATCTTGAAAAAACTGGTTTGTTTTTAGTAAGTTTGTTTCTGAACTCGGAAGCCTTTAAACTAGATATTATTCTGTTTCAAATTTGGATTATTTCCCTATTAAGAAATTGAATTAGTGAATAGACAAAAATAAGAAAACAAGCTCCATACTCATTGAAAATTATGATTCCTTTTAAATATTTGAAAATTTAAAGTTGACTTCAAATCTGAAAATGAAATTTTTTGGATAATGATTTGATTGTCAACTAAATCCCTCTGAATAACTTGACTACCAAAATTACCAACATTGGCAAGTTGATAGTATGGAGGTAAAACTCCATTTCAAAAGTTAGAAACAATCCCTCTAGGCCCAGTTGGGTTTTAAACTTGAGTAGCATCTATTAATCTCCTTTACCAAATTAAAACACTGTATTTATTTTTGTCTAAATATAAAAGGAATTTAAATAGGGATCAATTTGCTACTCTAGGAAATTTCCTACACAAGCCACTCTTCAGTTATAAGTAGAATTGAAGGAAAATAGTGGGTGGATCATCTAAACATAATGAAAACAGAGAAAACACCCTCTTTAGAATTGCACTAAAATTCTTGAATTTTACATTCAGATTCAAGAGCAAACACAGGTACCTGCAAAAAGTCATACAGGTCATTGCTAACACCCTTTTCATTATGACGAATATCACGCAAATCAGTGCTGTAGCTAAAGCCAGTTCCAGTTGGTTGATCAACATACAAAAGGTTTGACACCTACAAAATTGGCAACAAAATTTAACTGTCATAAATAATTATCAAGGAAATGTACAATACATAGAACAATTGTCAAGGTCATAACAAACATGATATCAATTATATTTCTCTCCCCATAAAGACACTCACATCTTTAAGGAAGATGTGAGGTGTGTCAAAGAGCTAGTGGTAGCTAAAATTACATGTTAGTACTATACAGAAAGAAAAACTTCAAAGCTAGTCGCTAAAGACAAAAAGACACCACTGTGAGCACTAACACGGCAGCAATGAAACTTGATAAAGTTTAAATGAGTGATTACTGATTAAATTGTTTCTTATTAACATTACTTTATAAAGATTCATTATGATGATAACAAGCAATGAGCAATAAATCAGTTTCAATGTTTTAAAACCATTATCTCCAAGGAAAGGGAAGGTCATGTCCACATAATAGTATAAACTTGCTCATTACCTGAACAACCCCACTTCGTATTCAGTTATCCACTTTCTGCCCCATTTCATAATGGTTTAAGTTACTTTTAGAGACTACGTTTCAACATGGGAAAAAGTAATTCACATGACAGTCTTTTTTTCGATAATTAAGAATATTGCATTAATAATGATCCAACAACAGCATCAACGTGAGCACTCTTAACCCACCTTCTATGAAGTGTTGCAGAGGACCCACACTACAATGTGCTATAGAATGTTGGATAAAAATGAACATATTACACAACTAGTCTCTTAATGTACAAGAGCCTTTCAAGTCAAGACACACCAAGGGAAACCTACATGATACATTTGCTGAGAAAGTTAACAGACCTAAGAACAATAAGAATAACTATTGCCTAACAGAGCTACACTCTACACCAGTCAAATCCAACAGAAAGAAAAGAGCATCTTGGAGCCTTATGGTAGTACCAACTTAAAAAATGGTATGGCATCATTACACCCCCTCCAAATCATTTCACCAGCATCATATTACTGTCTAGCTTAATTCTCAAGGATATGTCTCATTTCGGGAACTGGTTTCTTTTGGATTATGCAAAAGAAATTGCACTGGTGAGATATTCTACTTATAAAGTTGTGGAAGGATGTTAATGGTTAAAAAAGTTCCTTAGTCAGAGAGCTTTTCTTTTCTCCATAGTTTCTCTAGTTCCCACAATGCCCCCTTTAAAAGTTGTACATTCAGAGTCCTCAAGTGATCGTGTATATTATGATTTCCAAGATTGTGAATTGCAACCCCTTTTGATTTTATTGAAACCTACTCATTTATCTAGCAATCTAAATAAGAAAGCTGGGAGCAGGTTGGCTCTACCCTACTGTTGGAGCAGATTTTGATGATTCCTCACAAGTTACAAATTTCTTGGTAAGCAAGCCAGAATTTGGAGTGGTACTTTGTTATGATTTAGTTGCTATGTTCTACTGATATATATTTCAAAGGTGTTTTTTTTTTACTGATGTGCAGAAAGATCAAACAGCATTGTCACTTCTATTGTACCTTCTTCTTGTCACTTCTATTGTACTTTCGTCTTTATTCTCTAATGAAAACTTTTTTTTTTCGATATAAATTATTCAAATGGTGAACGACTGTATCAGCATAGATAGTGACTGAATATTTTAAAGAGAAATGTTAACTAGTGCCCTTAGGGCACTAGTTAAGGACCTTAAGTAGTAACTTTTTATAAAAGTATGTGTAATCAATGTATTGAAAATTGAAAACTTTTAAATTTTGAAAGAATAATTACTTTATTTAGCATACTTAGAGAGTGCCCTGGGGGCACTCGTTAACAAAACCCTATTTTAAATTAAGATAAATGACATTTTGATACATAAGTTTGACATGAAATTCAGTTTAGAATCATAAACTTCCTTATTAGATATGGCAGCAGAATGGTAAGTTGTTAGTTTGTTTTTGTTTTTTTGAATCAGCAAATTTATTCACGACAAGTTTGTGTAAGACACACACAACTCGCGGGTGGAAACGAAAACGGAATTACAATTGTGGCTCCGGTAAGTTGTTAGCTGAAAATGCAATATGTAGAATCGGAAAAGTTTGACATGATATTTCTTACTCTCTTAAAATACATGAAGTAATTAACTAATAAAAGAGAAAATGTGAAATTAGGTTACCTTGTCCCAACCATAGTTGTTCCACACAAGAGACAGGTCATCCTTAATTTTGAAAGGACCATTTTCGTAAAACAAAGCCAATTCACTGCTACAGCCAGGTCCTCCAGTCAACCAAATCACAACAGGGTCATCTTCCTTATGGTTGCGTGATTCAAAGAAAAAGTAGAACATCCTACAAACAAGAGAATGATATTAGAATAAAAGAAAAGCTGATGAAGGAAAGAAGGAAGTTAAAGTGAAAAGCCTTACTTTGCAGCATGTGAATGTTGAATGGGGTAATAGCCAGCATAGTGACCAAAATCATCAACGGAAACATCATCATCATCGGAAATTAGGTTAGAGAACCTGAGGGGTTTCTCAACAATCTTGCCACGGTCACGGGAAGATGAATTTGCAGAAGCAGAAGCGATGTTGAGGTTGACGTCCGGAAACAAATTAAGGTCTCTCACAAGCTTCTTAGCCTCAAGCTTCAGTCCAAAATCGCCGCTGGTGGCAGAACAAATTGATATCCACAAGCAGAACAAGAAAATGAACAAGATTGACCCCATTTTAGAATCAGAATCACAAAGAAAGAAAAGGTAGATAGATAGCTTATAAAATTCACATCTACTCAAGTCATCAAGTGTTAGTGAACTGATTATAACCTCTCCTCTCCCTTGTGTTGTGTCACTTCAATGTGCACACTTTTCAAACACAGATATTTATATTCTAATTAGATAGATAGATTAAGTCAATAACACGTGTATTCATCACAATCACAATGCTTCTTCAATAAATCAATTACTTTTGTTATACTAATACACATTACACAAACACAAATTTCATATCAATTTTTTAAAATATTCAATCAAATAACCATCTAAATTGTGTTTTTTTTTTGGTTACTATCTAAATTGTGTTTAATCATGCATAATTTTTAGTTGTTTATGATATCCATTTGTAATCAAAATACACACTTGAAAATTGTGATAAATGACTTTTAAAATTATAATTAATTTGATTATCATTAAGGGTAAATTACACTAACTTCCCTTGAGGTCTCTTTAAATGACAAAGACACCTCATCTAGTTTCTTATTTAGCACTAATCTCCCTTGGTGTTAAACACCGTTTAACTTCTGTCAAATTATATTAAGAAAGAAAAAAAAAACTCATGTTAACGTTGTCTATTACTCTCCTTCAAACCCAAAATTTCCATTCCTCCATGGAAGCAACACAGAAAACATAAAGCTCATGTTTGTCTCTTTGGTTCTTATCCATTGGATAGATTCCATTCTCGTACATCATGCTTTTGTAAATATCTATTATCCTGTTCGTTTTGCTGGTATTGAAATCCAGGAACAAAAAAGGGCAATTTTCATGGTACAATTTATTTGAATATTAAGTTTCGTCCCAAACCTATTTGCCTTTGGAATAATAACAAACTTCAATTGATTGAAATTTTTGTGAATTGTAGGGAGGAAATGTGACAAAAATCAAAGCCAAAAAACTTTTTGACTAAAGGTTACAAAAAATGGATGATAGAACGGACAAGAAAAGCTTAGAACTTTTTGCAGATATTCTATGGTTTAGAAGATGAAGATTATCATAACTAGAAAGAGAAAAGTAACAGCTTTACTTCTAACAGATAATTAACGGTGTTAAGTTGTAAATGGAGGTATCTGTCTAATTATGACACTTTGGAGGAGGTTAATGTCTATTATAAAACTAGAGGGGATGTATGTGTCATTTAATAAAACCTCGGGAGAGGTCAGTGTAATTTACCCTATCATTAATTGTGTTCAATAAATGAATAATGAGTTGTGATATTTGTTATATTCCTTTGCAATCAAATAAATATAATTAAATAAACCACAATTTTAGTTTTGTTTGCCATCTAATTTCTTCTAGAATTGTGATATCAATTGCGTGTCAAAAAATATCTCTCAAATTGCATTTATGTGTTTGAATCTCTACCTTGGAAACTAAAAATGTTAAAAAGAATCCATCTATTTTTCCTTTTATGTACTGATCGGAAATGAACATCAAACGATAGTCACCGTTGACATATTTCGAGACTGTTGAGATTGTTGAGCAATATCTGGTGCAATTGCCTGACAATAAAAACAACACACAAGAATCTGCTCCGCTCCTAAATTTTGTTAACTCAATGCACTTCAATAACCAAGTTCCTTCTTTCTTTAGATTGAGAGTTTGTAGTTTTTTTAGGCAAATGTTAGTGGGTTGGTTTGTTAGGAGAAGGGGAGAATTATTATCAGAGAAGAGATTGAACTTTAACCTTTTTCTTAACTCCCCCAATGTCCTATCCTATACCTCTGGCTAAACCTTCAGGTACAGTTATAAACAAGTGACCAATTCTCAGTCAAATAATGTATCAGCCTATCAGGTAATCTATTGATAATGCAAGTAGTCAATTCAGAGACACAATAATTTGCAATACAGAACATCTAATTAAGCTCTCGATGGTTCAACAAAATTTAACCTCGACAAAGACCACGTTGAGAGGCAATGACAAACATGCATCCAAAATATTAACAATATATTATAAACCCATGTTATTATTGATATAGCGCAGTCTGAGCCAAACTTGTTTATACATGGTCTAGATAATATCTTTGGGTGAGTTCATACAAGATATATAGTTAACAGTTTGGACCCACATTCATCTTCAAATGAAGATAGATTATCTAGTGCAGCTTATTTGGTCCTGAATGGAGCTGAACTGTCTGGCTTGGAACAACTTGAAGAACACCTGGTTGCTCTGCAATTTAAGACATCCAATGTTAATAATAAACATGGAAAGCACATTTAACAAAATGAGAAAAACTAAAAGAAATATCAAATCATGCATACACCAAAAAAATAAAATAATAATAACTCTTTGAAAAAAAATTATAATAGAATATATGCGGGTATGGTATAGAGAGACATTGGCATATTTGGTGAGAACAATTCCTATGAGAAAACAACAAGTCTATAACATATAATCATGCATGAATGGTCAAGATTAATCGTTCTCATGTTCAAGAGAATTACTGATGTGAAAATAACTATATGATAGAACCAAAAACAAGGATCTATATTTACAACAGTGCGATAAGCTGTTAGAACAAAGATTGTGACAACTGACAGACACAGTGAACACTATCCATTGGCCTGCAATTTTGAACACTCTGAAACAACAAAGAAAAATGGAAAGGGAAGTATATGGATACTAATTATAGCAGAGAATGAAACAACCGAAAAATTAATAAGTGACTAATGATAGACACATGACCTCAGTTCACCAATCACTGGTCTTGTCTCTAGATATACGCTACTCATAAATAATTAGAAAACTTATTAATGGTTTCTTATTCTAAAACATTATAATAACTAAAATTGTTTCCTTCATCTTCCCAACACACAAACAATGAGGCCAGATGTGTTATCGACTGTGGATAATGGACTCTGGTGAAAGGCCAAAACTCAGCTGTTTTAAGCAGCTATTTCCGCCATGAAACGCCATGGTGTCACCATCTTTCAAAAATTGCCCATTCCGGTTGGCGAAAAATCCACATTCCGATTGGTATGATTGCAACGCAACAACTCTGAACTTGGGCAGAGGAATCTATAGTATGCAAAGTACATTTTGATGCAACCAGACACACAGAGCTTGACACATTTGGGAGTTGTCTCATGAGTTCGTATGAAGCTAGAATTGAGGTTAACGTGTGATTCAGGAGTCAAATTTCTATCAGATGATAATATGAAGCCCTTTTCATAAGACATCAGATAATAAAAGAACATCCAGAGAGTGTTTCACAAATATGAAAGCAGTGCTAGGATATGAGGTAAATATGTCATATGAATACCAAGGTAACAAAACCAATATGACATTGATATTATAGGTTTGCTTGATCAAGGAAGAAAAGAAATAGTAAATTCTTAATTTAGTCTTTCAAACATCACTCTTAGTCCCAAAAGTATATGGTAATAATAAGTCCCTACAATATATGATAATTCATCTCGTTAGTCTCTAGCATCTGCCATCTTACTAGCCGAGACTACCATGACAAATTTTCATATGCTTTAAGGGCAAAGTAGGAGAGAGTGATACTTGGATGACTAAATTGAGGGTTTACTTAATAACAAAAACAAAAACAAAAGATAAATGAGATGGCACACAGATTTGCATTTCGTGTTCCAAAACACTCGTAATCAAAAAGCCGCAAAGAGGAACAATTAGGTAAAAAAACTGATTTAGCAAAACCATAGATGCATGTAAGTTGCTTTTATCTTTGTTTACAATTACAGGATTATGCTTATTGTGTTCCAAAACACTCACAATCAAAATGCCACAAAGAGAATAATTAGATAAAAAAACTGAGTTAACAAAAGCATAGATGCATGCAAGTTTCTCTTTTATCTTTGTTTACAAGAGTAGGTATAAATCTTTGTTGTTGATGGAAGTAAACTAAAGCATGTTTGCGCATAATCAACTCCGCAGCACTGGACCGACTATCCAGCACTGAACTATATATCCAAAAGCAAAAGGTATTTAATTTAATAAAACACAAACGCAAGATATAACATCAAACTATAAAATCTTATCAAATGACAAAAATCAAAACCCACAAAACAAAATCTGGAACAAAAACATGAACAGGAATAATAATCTTAGTTATTATAAGAGAAAGAAAAGTATTACAAGAGGGAATTAAAAAATGAATTTACTTGAAATTTGTTCAACTTGGTGAGGAGTAAGCTTAGCAGAGAAGCCACTAGCTGCAGACTTATAACTGTACAACAAAGCATCCTTTGCAGCCTCTTCACTGCAATAATGATTACATCAATCAACTTGACTTTGTTACTCTAGAATTCATTCAAAGCTGAAGTAACAACTATTTGTAAACCAATTCTAACTTTTATAATTTTTTTATATACACACACAAAAAAACAAACACTTTTGATCTAAAAACCCGTTTTGCATGCAAGTGACTTATAATAAGTAAAATCAATTTTACAACAGATTCAATGAAAAAACATAAACAAAAACACTATGAATTAATATAAGGAGGTACCTGCCAAGAACCGCAGTGAGGGTTCGTATGTGGTAAGACTCAGGCTCCTCTTCCTGTGGCTTCTCGGTGTAGATGATGTGAACAGCAGGAGCGGAAGAAGATGAAGAATCGGTATCGATGGGTTTGGGTGTTGAATCAGACATGGCGATGATAATCAGAGCAAAGATGACAAAGAACGAGAATGGTCTCAACAACGAAATGTTCATGTCTGATTTTGTCTTCGTTTTTTCCTCTTTTATTTATTTATTTATTTACTTATTTGTTAAGAAACAATAATTAATTAATTAAATAAATTTCAAACTCACAACACAAGGCATATACTTTTTCGTAACTTACTTAACTTTGTTGCTTTGTTTTCTCTTGTTTGGTGTCGTATGTCGGTGCTTCTTCGTTATCTATATTCTATATGGCTGGTATGTACACGGGTCAAGTTTGATCAAAACCGTAACTCGACGTGAATCCCAATTTAGTTTTGGTAAGAGAATCATCAATTTTAACATTGACTTAGATTAGGTTTGACTCTCTATTTATAGGTTGTATTTGCTTGAGTTTGGTGCAAGAATCACAGATTTCATGCATATCAGTTGATGATTGATTATTTGAGAATAACTTTTAATCAACATATGTGTTACGACACCGGTTTTGTTTTAGTTGGATGTGTGTTTCTTGATTGCGTATATGGTTGTACATGAGTCGTTATAATCTAAATCGTGTAAGAAACCCCAATTTAGGTTTGGTAGGATCATCACCAACTTTAATATTGGATCGGATCAAATGTGTCAAACCGACATTTTCAGATTGGATTAGGTTGGATAGTAGGTTACACTTACCCAAATTCTTTTTTCATAAAAGAAAAATTGATTCTAAATAAATACCAAACATTTTTTCCTTAAAACATGGTGTAATGTATACATTTTTTTAAGGATAGTTACGTTGTTTTCTAACATACAATGAATGAATCAAAATATATATGAATGTGCGGTTATAATTCAGTCAATGCAGTAAAATATTACATTCAAAAAAATAAGATATAAGATAGCATTTTAAGGTTTGATACTGATTGAAATTCTCTCTTAATAGTTATTTTTCTCCAACAATCGTAACTACTTCATTGGAGCTTTTTTGGTTTCAGGTTCCGACGCAATTCTGGATTTTCACGTGTACTTCGTCAACTATGATTGTTCTATAGTGATTTGACAACTTCCCATTGTTCTCTGTTCTTGGATTCAATGATTTGTCCTTCGAATTTTATGGCTCCACTGGCCACTGTGGCGCTAGAACTCTCTCAATCAGCCAAAAAATGCTTTACTCAGGTCGTTTCGCACACTTGTGACATTCAATTGAGCCAGTTTCCTCCACGCACATTCAAAAGTGACTCTATGAGCATCAAAATCTCCCAAGGTGAATATGAATCAGGGATCAGAGAATGCAAACGAAGTTTACACGGTCGATTGACGCTGCAAAAAGGTGATCCATCTATCGCGACTCGTCATCTCCATAAGAAACTGTCGAATTTATTGGAAGAAATCAAGAATTGGAAGATTATTTCCCTAGGTAAGGGTTTTTTTGAGTTCAAATTTATTTCCGTCGAAGATATGCGTAGAGTTTGATCGCTTGGTTTGGTCAATCTCAAACCTAATTTATTGCAATTCTCAAGTTAGTCTAGGAATTTTGATCCCAAAATCAAAAGCAAACACACATGTGTGGGTCAGATGAATTGGTTTACCCCAAGATTAGTGGATGTCGAGATTGTTGTTTGAGATTGCTTCGGGCGTGGAAACACCCTTAGCCATTGATGTCGAGACTGTTGTTTGAGATTGCTTCAGGCGTGGGAACAAAATCAGCATTTGATCCAAAATCCTATTTTGGACAATAGAGACAAAAGGGTTGAGATTTCTAAAGGAAATCGTATTCCAGAGGCCCTCGAGAACTTGCAAGCTGCTCTTGAAAATCTTTGCCAGCACTTCTTCACATAATTTATTTAACACTGAATCTTTTATTTGACTGCTCATTGTTAGAAAGTTTTTTTTTTTTTGG